>Ga0209629_10003422_pt1 | contig 11348 bp, 3 predicted proteins | sample TergutCu122P5_FD_187286 | JGI IMG/M metagenome (GOLD analysis project Ga0209629, IMG submission 187286) | Cubitermes ugandensis P5 segment gut microbial communities from Kakamega Forest, Kenya - Cu122 P5 (SPAdes) (version 2) | ecosystem: Host-associated > Arthropoda: Insects > Digestive system >...
GCATTGATTCAGTGTTGAAACATTGTGCAGCAAATAGAAAGAGACTGTTTCAGCGTTGCCAAACGTAGGTCCATATATATACGACGTTAGCATTTCTGGCTTTACTAGGAGCTCCATATATATATGACATTAGTAGCCTAAGGGTTAAACATGTGTATCGACAGTACATAGGAGTGTGACAGAAAGGTAGCAAATTATGAATCAGATCTTTTGAATGCGAAGAGTTGCTGAAAATGATCTTAGGACAGCAGTGGATATTTATGGAAGTTTTTTACTTACCCCACACTTAATTTTTTATCTGTAAAAAGGGAATGAGGAATAAGAGTTAAAATTGACTCATTTCGTTTCCGTGTGGAGTGCAGATCAATTAGCTGGGTGTAGGCGTGTTTGAGGCATAATAAGTCAGATGTTTGGTAACGAAGTAACTTAAAATACGATGGCCTGATGATGGATATTCGCAGATTATTTTCTACGTATGAAGTGTATTGAAGTGAAGTGAAGTGAAATTAAATCCAGGATTATCATGGCAAAAGCTACATTCAGCAAGAAGAAGACTCTTTTTACCAGCAAATTGGACTTAAATTTGAGGAAGAAACTAATAAAATGCTACATTTGGAGCATGGCTTTGTATGGTGCTGAAACTTGGACACTTCGGGCAGCAGATCAGAAATACCTGGAAAGTTTTGAAATGTGGTGCTGGAGAAGGATAGAGAAGATCAGTTGGACCGATCATGTGAGAAATGAAGAAGTGTTACTTAGAGTCAATGAGCATAGGAATATCCTACACGAAATAAGAAACCGGAAGGCTAACTGGATTGGTCACATCTTACGTAGAAACTGCCTTCTAAAACAAGTTATCGAAGGAAAGATAAATGGGAGATGGAAGTGCCAAGAAGACGAGGAAGAAGACGTAAGAAGCTACTGAATGCCCTTAAGGACAGGAGAGGATACTCTCATTTGAAGGAGGAAACTCTAGATCGCACTATGTGGAGGCATCGTTTTGGAGGAGGCTTTGGACCTGTCGTCAGACAGAATACTGAATGAATGAATGAATTCCTTCCGACCATACCATGGCCCTGGGGTCGACTCAGCTCCTAGCGAAAATGATTACCAGGAACATTTCCTGGGGGTAAAGGTGGCCGGTGCGTGAGGGTGACAACCTCACCACTTTCATGTGCTGAATGTCATGAAATCTGGGAGCCTAAACCTCCTGGAACCCTCTGGGCCACACCGGGCCTGTTACGGGACTCCTTTACCTTTTTTATATATAAACCTAAATCTCCCAAATTATTTCATCCCCTCAGATATACGGTACAAACTTTGTCTTAAGCATTTTTCGATATGCCAAACCTCAAAGGAAAATAAAAATGTGATACCTTGTAGTGTGCGTTAGGTTTATGTCGCGGAAATGACTTTCCCGAAGCGGTCTTTCAGTTAGTATTTCTGCTTCGTATCGGAGAGGTACCGGGATCAAATTCCGGCCGAAGACAATTTACCCTGACTTAAGGCCTTGCGTGGTTTTTCAGTCCTTCCGGCTAAATGCCTCAATAGTATCTTAAATTAGGCCACAACTCTTTTTCTGCGCCTTCTTTCTCTTTCACTATCCAATTATTTGCCTGCAATCCGACGTAATAATAAAATAAGTTACTGATATCATCATTAAATAAACAATATATTGTTGGAAGTTCTGTCCTTCCCCTTGCCTCTAAGACCAGCACCAAGCTTCAGTTGGTTACTGCCAAATGAGTAATATCGTTTGTTAGAGATCCAAATATTGCGACAGCTCGACAACCCCTTGTTGTCTGGCCCCTGTCCACTACGAGTCCATAACCAGACGGTGGAACGACACAGATATTTCATAGTCCTTTGTCGTCCCACCCCCATCCACCCTCTCAATCATCTAACTTTTTCCCAGGCGGCTGCATTGCTACCCCATTGGATTGGTCCAGCCCTCATTTCCATCTGAATTCACGCCCCGCTTTCGGAGGGTGCAACTGAGAAAATGAGTATGTAAAAAACAGCTGCCGCTCGCACCCCCCTTGTTTAGGGTCAACAAGCTTGGCACTATTAGAGGAGAGGTGTCATGTCATCATTGTTTCTGCGTGGCTGTCCTTCCGTGCACATTAATTGTCATTATTAAAACTGTCACTTTGTAGGTAGCAAGAGATTCTCTGGTTATGTGATAGGAACGAACAGTCAGCGGAAGACTTAAAAAGCGAACTGTGAAGGTAAAGGTAGACTGCTCCTCTTTCCAAGCATTGAGCTGTGTAGATGTTGACCTATGTAAGCCGTGGAGTTAAAACTTTTCTTATTCTGTACATGCGCATTAACACAGAAGGTAAAATAAATTTGTTCCTCCTGTCCACCCAATGAAGGTATAGAGGGTAGAGGCGTAGCTGCTGTCTTTCTTAAGCTCGGAGCTAGAAGGTGGTGAGCACTGGCGCTGCGCTGGGGGGGTCTACCGGACTGCAGCCCTCCCGAAAGCGAAATTAAAGAAAAAAACACACAAATTTTGTTAACAGGATTATATCAAAGGGTTTAGGTGATTTACTCTTCAGCCTAAATCAGGTACCGAAATCGGCTGACATCTAGTACACTGGAATATTGGAAAGTATAATAATATATAGATGCCTTTCTTTTTCAGCCAGTTTTAATTTTTCCCGTAACCTAAAGAGACGTCGTCTCGGAGATTTTGATATGATTTTCATAACATAGTTTTAAACACACACACAAATTATATTACATATAGCCTCAGGGCGCACCTCTCCCCACCCAACAAAAATTTCTGGGTGTGCCTATGGAGGTGAGTGGTCCACATGACGTCCAGGCCGCTTTACCCCAGGGAACGAACGACGGTACCCATTAAATAGGAGACTTGGTGGGTCACGTAGCTGTTCTGGTCAGTTTTGGAGAAAGGAATAATTTCTTTTCCCTCCCTGCCTTCAAGTTATTGAAGGAAAGATAGAACGGATAGGACAAGGAAGAAGACGTAAGCATCTACTGGATGCCCTTAAGAAAAAGCGAAGGTACTGGAAATTGAAGAAGAAAGCACTAGATTGCACTTTGGAAGGGATGTGGACCCCTCTTTAGAGAGACTACGTGATGATGATGGTGAAGATGATGGCTTGGATCGTAACCCAGGACAGTCTGGCTCGTAGACTTATGTAAATAATCAGTTTCATGCACCGGTGACTTTACTTCCGAGCAAAGAGTTCTTGTTAACAATTCAATGAGAGATAAATGGGGCTACAAAGCATTAAACTTCGGATTCGTACCAAAATGACACGCAATTTGAATAGCCTGGTGTAACATGTATTCTAACGGTCACTCTATAGCATTGCTTCTCAAATATTTTTATCGTCGTGGTCTCACACAGAGTGCTAACTGCATGGAGCAGTATTCGTTTTGAGAATCTGATAGTCGTGTATCTGGCGAAGTTCAATTACTGTGCTACAAGAACTCCAATCCAGCGCCACTCTCAGACTCTATTCCCTTACTGCCTTTTAATATTACCTTCCCATCTCACGTATGCACTATTCAGCTCTTAATGTGTTGTGTTCTTTCACCTTGCATAACTTGCTAACCGAAGCTGAAAAAAAAATCCAAACAGGAATGAAAATTACTTACTGATATTTATCACTGCAAAGTTCAAATTTATTTATTTAAGACACAATGGTAACCTTATAAAACAAGGGCAATTTTAAGCGTCTTAAAATGAAGCTAAATTTATGGTTGCAGGTCACAGAGATCCGACAAAACCCTGCAATTGATTACGAAATTGAGGCAGTTCAATCTTACCACCCGTCTCCTCTAGGGTGCTCAAATTGAACGCATTTCCAAGAGATTTCCTCCAACAAAATTTTGTATACGACTCCACTACTTTTTATCACGGCTGCTGTCATCCTGCTAAATGCCGTAAGTACGATGGTGGCAATCTAGGGACGGACATACCCTTCATTGTCATCACTACTATCATCATACCGAGTGTTACAAGTACGAAAGTGGGAGTCGTAGGACGAATAGTCTATTTCACCGTCACCACTCATGTAATCATCAGGGCTGTTGTCATCCTGCTGAATGCTGTAGTTATGATAGTGATGTCCATGGTACTTATAGCCCCTCGATGACCATTAATGCGGTCATCAGGGCAAATGTTTTTTACTTCTAATGTGAAAAACTCTGACATTGCCTTGTATTCACAATTCAATTGAGGCTTTGTTAGGAGCAGTCTGAAAAACTATGATTAATTGAACATTTAATTCCCTACCCATAATCTTTCCGCAGGGGGGGCATTATAGCATAGTGTATTAGTATGTTTTGACTTTATGAATGTAAGGAAAATGGTGCTAATTTTATAAACTTGCAGTCAGACATCTGCGTAGCTACATACCCAAATAAATATGGTGTCGAAGCTTACATTGTAAGTATTATTTTCAAGGTATTTTTTTCTGTTCGTTTATCTTTACTTGTGAGTCTAAGTCACTTCAAGAACAATATATTTAATTGCTCAGTTCGAAAGTTGCTGCTTACATATTAAACCGAAAAAGGTCTAGCAAAATAATCTAATTCTTGTGCTCTCGTTCCATAAAAATAATCTAATTTTTGACATTAGTCATTCCTGCAGTATTCTTGCTATTAATCACATTCACCGACAAATGCACACAACAGGATTACAAAGAGTACATAAGTTTAAATAAATACTACATGTTTCGGCGCCGAGAAGCCATCCTCAGGGAGCATCAAATAGAAAAGCCTAAAATCAGGATATGTAGCATTATTTAATTTAATAAAATTGTAATATTTGACGGTAAAATATATATTACTCTATGCATATAATGTGGTTATATTTTTATTGTGACACTGCACCACCTACTTAACAAATAACCGCATACTACTTTAAGAGTAGAACTGTTTACGTGATTTCAGTAGAGGGAGTGCAAAACCATTTAAATTGCCCGGGGAATAAAATTTGTCCCTCTTCTGCAGGAACCCGATTTAGGCTTCTTATTTTTAGCCCTTTCAGATTCCGTTGGAGAGTCTGACGATATAGTAAAAAACAAAATTACAGGATAATATGGAACTTTTTTATATAATGTTATAAACAAAAAGACATAAGCAGCCAAAACATGATGCAGTAGTCTCTTATATGTGAATAAGTGAAATGTGTGCTGCAAGCTCTTGATAATGGAACTAATAATGTGTATCTATTTCACGGAAGATGCATAATATCAAGATTTATATTATTAAATTTTTGTTCTAGTACCACTTATGTTCAAGAAATTCTCTGCTGTATAGCCTGAAGGTTCGTCTTCGTGTTAACAAAAGCCGGTCACTTTAGCATATTTTGAGACAATTTTGCCCACTCTATATCAGTGTTTCTCAACCTTTGTGAGACCGCGGCCCGATAAATTATTTTTTTTATAAGACGAGGTCCCGGTCCCAACAAATTTACTCGTTAATACCTTTAAATTTTTTTTAAGTTTATACCTTAAACTAACATAAGTATTAATAATTAATTATGGCATAATCATAAAGAGTATTAGTACACTTATGTAAAAGGCGTGGCATGTTGACAAATATAAAATTACATTTAAATTAGTTATCAATCGCTGGACTAATGAAATCTTGGTCAATGACAATTGCTACACAGATGTTATTTAGGCCTTCTGGGTCTGAGCTTTTCGACACATTCAAGAATATTATTCTTCTCAAAATATTTCCACTATAAAATATTTATTCATGAAAAATTCTTAGAAAAATAAAATGACAAATTCCAGGAGAACCTCTCGCGGCCCGGTATAATTGATGCCAGGGCCCGGTACCGGGCCGCGGCCCGGCGGTTGAGAAACACTGCTCTATATCATCATACCAGAGAATACCTCTTCTGCCTTCTGCTATGTCACCCAACTGGCTGAATTCTTGGACGTGTTCCGACGGTTTGTTCTGCCCTCTCATTGATTTCATAGTAGTTTAAGCTTGACGAACTGGGTTCGAATCCTGTAGTGGCAAGGGGATTTATCTTCCCCTAAACGTCCAGACCAGATTACTGGGGGCTGCTTCCTAAAAGTAAAGCGGCTACGATTTGTGGTTAACCACTCATCTCCATCTAGTGCTGACGTAAAGAATATTGGAGCTATACATCCAGTCACCTTATACGCAGTAATGGCGTGTATCAGGATAGCTATGTTATTTGACGTCTTGCAGGCTAAAATATATTCCTTAGCACTTTGTTTTGAAATAGGCTCGCTCTACGTTCTTCGGTTAAAAGAGAATATAACCTTACCTGAATACTCATAAAGGAACACGTAGGTTTAACATCCTGTTCTTCAGGCCTAAAAGACTCTGACCTGAATATCTACCTAACTTGATTCAGACCGCAAGTCCTATAACTGCCGAAGCGTCTGCGGAAGTGTTGATGTCGATATCCAGTACGAAAATGTGACATGGTGTAACAAACAAAAAGAAAGATGTGTAAAATAGCTGAACACAAGATACATTTCAATGTCTGGAGGGTGCAGGTCAATGGAATAGCAAGCAGGCAGGCATGCAGGCGGGTGGCACACCATTTAGGAAGCCAGGGAACCCCTGGGCCGATACACAACTCAGACAGCAGGGGGCCTAACAGCTGGCAGCTCGCACCCTCCCAATCGGTCGCTACTGCCACAGATGATTGGAACTCATTGATTTCTTCTTCTGCTTATGCGTATTACGCTCTTTATTTTGTGCTGCACTGAAAGAACTCGAAGACAGTGAATACCTCAGAGAAGTCTTCCGTTTGGGCTTCCTGTAAAGTAGAGGTGATACTGGTCCAATGGATAATTCAATCTAAAGAATTATTAAGGGACATGCTAACAATTTTTGAGCTAAACAGCCAGTAGTACCCGAAGTTCATTACTGAGCTGTATAGCCATAAACCAAAGTATTACTGAGCTGTATAGACATAACCCGAATTTACTACTGAGCGCCATAACCATAAACCGAAATCCACTACCGCTTTCAAAAAGCCCACGAGTAGTTTCTAATTACAGCCAGGTAATAGTCAGTACAGTGAGTAGTCTACGGGATGGACAAGCAAGGAATCGCCGTTCGGTTCCCAGCAACAGCAAGGGATTTCTCTTCTACAAAACCTCCAGACTGGCGCTGTTGCCTATCCCAGCCTCCTATTTAGTGTAGGCATATACCGGGGAATTTTTCGAAGGTTTTAAAGCAGCCGTGACGTGAACTTGGCCAATCATATCCATCAAATGTTGAGGTTAAGAATAAGTGGAGCTCTACCTACATTCTCCAATATGCGTACACGTTGTTTATTGGGACAACTTCAATTTACCTTTTCACTTATCCTTTTCTTTTCTACTTATTGAGTATAATGTGTGTTATGTGGCCCCCTGGCAGTGAACAACGTATTTCAATAATATAGTGTGTAATCTCGGACTTGTCTTGGTCTTTGTAGTGGGCCATTGCAAAGAAGAGACAAATTAGAGAGAGCCTAATACTGCTAAGACAAATATTGAACACATGTTAAAACGAACGGATTTCACGACAGGCTTTTTTACATTAGCATAATTAGTTTCGTGAATATATCTAGACCAGATTCGGTAAAAATGTTTGAGGTCTCCTCCTGTCGTAAATTGTGTCTGTATTGAAGTGAACTGGAGCAAATTGGGCGAAATTAAATTTGCCAAACAGGAGGTACTGTAGGTCAAATGCACAGAGTTTTATCGGAATATACCACATGCCACACATGGATGGAAGCTACGTAATATCTGCAGTTGAAACAGACTTATTAAATAGATTAACCACCAACCAGTGGTCAGTGGTTCCCTTCCTCTTTTGGTTCGGTTACGCAAAAATTGGAGCAGGGAATTTTCTGCTTGTATGTATGGTGATTGTGTCAACATATGATCATTGTGTACAAGTCATTCACTGCCAGATCAAAGAAATTGACATGGGCTGCTGCGGACAAATAATATGGGACGAGGGAAAGTTTCCAGCAAAATGAAAAATGCTTTGTGATATGCAGGAGCAGCACACAGTCCTGCATTAATCACTTGCAGGAGCTGACTTAGGGTCCATTTGTTTGCCATTAATCAATGTGCACCCAGCTGATGAGCTCGTTTCTATTGTTAAGTACAAAATTGAATGTTTGATTTTTGTAGGAAAGCTTTTTAGATGATTCATGTGTACACCGAAGTCAATATACTTGTCACTAGATAGAGGACCGAGCTTCGTTTCCTGACAGGTGATATTTTATTCTCCTTCCCATGCAGACAAGTCTCGAAACCCACCCACATTTTTGATTAGTGAAAGAACTTCCCCTTTGGGGATAGAAAAGAGAAAGCGTGAATATAATAAATTATCTACACCTATAAACCAGTCACAGAACTCATGGAGATTTACTGCTACGCTCCACTATGCCTTCATGGCTTTATGCTTGGGAATCTTTGACATTGATTTATGCATGTTTTGTCCGTTCCAATAAGAAACCCATATAAAGTGAAGAGATTAAAAGTCTTTCTCTGAAGAATGCAGTTCAGTGCTTACTGCTACAAACTGTAGAATTTCCGGATTTGAAGTTTCTGCTTGAAGGTATACACGGAATTATTCAGTAGCGCCAGGCAAATGCTACAGCTACTACCATATCGTTCTTTGTCTTCATAGTAAGCCTAAGTTGCCAACTTTTCACAGCAGAGGCTTGGGTTCGATTCCAGGATATTCTACGTGGAATTTGTGGTGAAAGCAATGGCACTGGGAGAGGTTCTTCTCCGAATACCTCTATTTTCGACAGTGAAGAAATAAGAGCAGTCAATCACGGCTGTGTTTTTGTTAATTTACTGTATTCATTAACAAAACATGTTTCTGCTTTAAAAACATTATAAGGCAATGCAAAATAATTAAGGAAATATTATCATTACATTAAAATAAAATCATTTTTTATTTTCATGCTGTTGAGAGTCCTACTTTACCTTGAATTTGGGTAAGAATGCGCACCTAATGTATTTTTTTTTTTTAAATCTCGGCAATGGTTCATGAGAAGCAGTTCATTTAAAGAATTCAGAATTTTCGAAGCATTTACTCACAATACTACACCATTAACTGACACTTTACTGAATAATTTTTGAGTTAGAAAATTATTTTAATAAAAATGGGAAATGCGCACTTTTACCCGAAACATGTGCGCGGGAGTTTGGTTAAGAGTGAAAATCACGAATTTTACAGCAATTTGCAGAGATTCTTAAGTAAAACAGCAGTCGCACGCAAACTGGCCTGATTCTTAAGCAGTAAAAGCTTTGTGCCACCATTTCTTACATCTATGGCTCTGTGTCCAGTCCTCTGGTGGATATTGGTAGTCTTCCCCATATATTGAATACATGATATTAGTTGTGGAGACAGCGGTTTTGTTTACCAGGTGTCGTCTTACAACTATCTGTTCACATTTTGTTTCAGAATGCAGTTCATGACACATCCTGTTACACGGGAATATTATCGTTGTAGCAACGCCCTTGCCAGCAGCGCTGAAACAACATACTAGAGTGACCAGCTGCCCGCGAACTGCGGGCACAGTCTTGCCCACAAGTTTTTTCCTCTTCCTGCGATCGTCTTGGGCAACTTTGTGGGAGTAGTGGTGATGCCACTTTTATCCACTTTGAAAGTTCTGTTCCTTGGGGGGGGGATTTGTTCAATTTTTTTCAAATACAGCACTTAGATTAATTATAAAAATATTTGGTTACTTCCACAGCTGCAATTTCGGGATCAGTCTGATTGACAAATTTTGTATTTTGCAAACCTGACCACCCAGTCCTTTCCAGCAATCTTATTTCCTTTCTTAAATCTGTGATCAGTACCGTATCTCTCAGCATCCTGAAAGTTGGAGCAAAGAATCTGGCGTCTGAATCTCTGCAACAGTCAGCTGATTATTTTTCTTCCTCATTTGAAAAGGCAGCCTTGAAGCGACCCAGAGACGTTGGTAATCTGTGTTCAACTTCTTTCTCAGGGTTGATTCAGATACTCCCAAAGTCTCCAGCGGTTGGCCTCTTGCTTTGTGCAGCTTCTAGACGCCAGTTAACATCCTCATGACTTTGGCAGTGAAGTTTAATGATCTCCGCTTTCCTCGTGCACTTGCCCTTTGCCTCTAACAGAGAAAAGAAATGTTCCACATATGTCAGTTCTCCTTTTAAAAATACGAATAAGATATCATTACAGAGCGTGTAAATGTGCTTCCTCTAACAGTGCGTGCCATCTTACCCCTCACACTCTTAGACGAATCAATCACTTTTGTAATGTTTTTCTACAACCGCTATTTTTTTTTTGATACTGTGTGTTTGAATAAGTAGTCACGTGATGCTTTGACGACTGGGATTTTATAAGACATATACTTACCTTTTGACCGGAAGTCTTTCAGGAGAAAATTCTTACTTCCTCACACAAAATAGTTACGATATTTTCAATCAAAACTGAAAATTGTCACTTGCGCTGAGCACACGCAACACATCTGTCTGAATCTTTCGCTCCAGTGGCTGCAGTATTTGTGTTAGCTGCCACCGTATGCATTTTGCTGCTTCCTTTATTTGGTTTAAAGAAATTTAGCACTGCGCACTTTTAGAAGCAGCGGCCTCTTATCCGACCTTATATTAATGTAAAAAAAAAGGTACAAATATATTGAAATAGATTAAAATAACAATCCAGTGCTTCCATCTTGAAAGGGAAGAACGTTCCTTATTATGCAGGCTTCGATTAAATCAATCTGTAATTTAAAAAGGCCTCCATTTTCCCCTATTGGTAGCAATTCACCAGTGCTCTATACTCATAATTAGGCTATGATCATATGCATTTTGCATACGATCAGGAAGTTTCTAAGCTACCTTACTTGACGGCCTGCAGACACATTCACATTTCAGTAAGAACGCGAAATGAGGAAAACTTTCTTAACTTTATCAATAGGCTCAGGATTTCATGCATTTTGCAAAATGTATCAGTAGGCTCAGGATTTCATGCATTTTGCAAAATGCATCAAATTCTGAGCCTACTCGTAATTCATTCGTTTAACATCGATGCTGTAAAATCTTAACATTTGAGAGCGTCGTTAAACGCAGCACGCCAAAATGTCATGTAATTCCAAACTGTGTTCTATGTCTAAGTTGTTAGCACAGGATGTATGAACTAGCCGCCAGAAGGCTGCCGTGATACAGTTCCGCACTGAGGACCCCATCATTCGCCACCGAACACAATTTTGTTTCCCGGGCGACGTGGTGTCGGACTTGAGAGTTCTGATACGAAGCACAGCGTCTGTCCCGTCTCCGTCATACATGCTGTGTATTGCAGAGAATTGTAAGTGGCTAATGTTTCGGTGT
>Ga0209629_10003423_pt1 | contig 11347 bp, 10 predicted proteins | sample TergutCu122P5_FD_187286 | JGI IMG/M metagenome (GOLD analysis project Ga0209629, IMG submission 187286) | Cubitermes ugandensis P5 segment gut microbial communities from Kakamega Forest, Kenya - Cu122 P5 (SPAdes) (version 2) | ecosystem: Host-associated > Arthropoda: Insects > Digestive system...
TGAAATACGAAGGAAAATATTCACAAATGATAGAAAAATCAGTGTAAATCTTGTATAATCAGTGTTATCTGTGTGCTAAAAGAAATTATGTATTATGAAAATCAAGGTCTGCGGGATGAAAGACCCCGAAAACATGCGCGCTTTGGCGGAATTGCCGATTGATATGATGGGAATGGTCTTCTACGAAAAATCGCCTCGTTGCGTCGATAACCAAGATGCCGACAAGATTAATGCACTCTTATTGGCAATTTCCAAAGTCGGGGTGTTTGTTGATGCTACTAAGGGGACTATTATAAATAAGGTTCAACGGTTTCGCTTACAATTGGTTCAACTTCATGGACATGAATCGCCCGAATTTTGCAGAGAATTAAGAAAAAGCGGAGTTAAGATTATTAAGGCATTTCAAATAAAGACAATTGAAGATATAAACGCCTGTTTGCCTTACGAAGATTGTTGCGATTATTTTTTATTCGATACCCCGACATCTAAATACGGCGGTTCGGGAAATAAATTCGATTGGGAAGTTCTTTCAGCCTATTCCGGAACAACACCTTTCATCCTGAGCGGCGGAATTTCGCCCGAAGATGCAGGAAATATAAAGCATTTGGATTTTCCTCAATTATTTGCCATTGATTTGAACAGCCGTTTTGAAACAGCGCCCGGCATAAAAGATATTGATAGTATCAAGCGGTTTTTATTGAGTATGCTGATGTAATTTCTCTTTGTGGTACTTGTAAAGTTCTTCGGTTGCTAAAGATAATTTTTGTATCTTATTTGTTTCTTCCGGCACAAAATACAAGGTATCGTTGTTTGAAGAGATGCTTACTATATCTTTTCCTTTCAGATAAGGGAATTGATATTCAACATGAATACTGTAATTATCAAGCGCTTTACGGTCGAGGTGGAAAGGTTTTCCATTATAAAATCCGGAAACTTTAATCCTTTCCATATCTTGTTTAAAAGTTGCATTGCCTAAATTAATAAATTTTTTGGGATGGGGCATTGAATAAACTTGCGAGGAAAAGGAAAACCGGTAGGCGCCGTTTTCAATTTCATTTCTGACTTCCCTCCGTTGCCATTCATGCCATTCGGGAATTGACGTGAATTTTGTTTCTCCTTGATTACATTCGAGGTCGCCTGTTTCTTTCAAAGTCCATGAATGTTTGCATTTATTGCAAAATATATCCGCGCCTTTGCTGTCCATTTTAAACTCTTCGCTACAATTAGGACATTTGTAAAGAATTTTATGTAAACCTTCTGCTCGGTATTTTTCTTTTATCAGAATATTATTTTCCTTTTGATAATCGTATTCATTGTAATTGAATGCTTGGCGAATAATTTCATTGATCTCGTTAGAACTGTATTTTTCAATATCCGAAACAGTTAAAATCTGTTTCATTTCGGTTATGAATTTCACTTTTCGCGACTTTTTCGCCCAAGTGGGTTTCTGCAGATGATGACCTCCAAACTTCAATAAGACAACCGGATGTTTCGATATTTTTATCATCTTGCCTAAAGAGTCGGGCAAAACCGAAGGAACGCCAACAAATGAATAACGGGCTTCGGGATATAAACCTACAATGTCGTTTAAGTCGTTTAGAATATAGTTAATGTTTTTTATCAGAGATATATCATTTATGAATTTTCGCTTGGGAACGGAACCAATCGCTCTCAATAAAAACGGACTGATGTTGAATCCGTCGATTGAGACAATATTATTGATGCGATGGGGGAAGTTTGCAATTGCCGAAACCATAAAATCAAGAAATTGTATATGGTTGCATAATAGAATATAAGGCGGTTTTAAGCCCTTTGTATTTATTTTTCGTATTTTAACCTTATATAATCTCAAAAAGAAATACGAAATACCCCAGATTATTGGCAAAGTCCACAATGCTTGTCGGCGAGGGCTTCGTGCAATATCATAAAATTTTACTCCTTTGTTATAGTTTATCTGCAAGCAAAAAAATTTTTGCAAATTTAAGAAAATTTATGGAGAATAAAACTGTAACTTTGCAAAATTAATTATAAAACGAATAAAAATAAAATCTATGAACCGGATAAACGAATTATTCCGAAAAAAAGAACGGGAAATATTTTCCGTTTATTTTACCGCAGGTTTTCCTGCAATCAACGATACGGAAGATATTATTCTTGCACTGCAAAATGCCGGCATTGACCTCGTCGAAGTAGGAATTCCGTTTTCCGACCCCTTGGCTGACGGACCGGTCATTCAAGAAAGCAGTACGATTGCTCTCCGCAACGGGATGAATTTGCACTTGCTGTTTTCTCAATTAGAACAAATAAAGGATAAAGTGCATATTCCTTTGATTTTAATGGGCTATTTGAATCCGATTATGCAATACGGATTTGAAAATTTCTGCCGAGATTGTAATAAAACAGGTATTTCCGGAATGATAATTCCCGACTTGCCTTTCAACGACTATCTGAGCGACTGCAAACCGAGTGCCGACCGTTACGATTTGAAAATAATCATGCTGATCACTCCCGAAACGTCCGAAGAGCGCATCCGTTTGATTGATGCACATACAGACGGATTTATTTACATGGTTTCTTCGGCAGCTACAACCGGAGCGCAAAATCAATTCGACGAGAAAAAATTGGACTATTTCCGCCGTATCAGTCGTATGAATTTGCGCAATCCGTTGCTCATCGGTTTTGGAATATCGAATCATGCGACGCTTTCCGCCGCTTTTGAACATGCCTCCGGAGCGATTATCGGCAGTCGGTTTATTCGATTATTAGCCGAAGAAAAAAATCCGGAAGTGGCAGTGAAAGGATTGTTGGACGCACTTAATCATTAGAGGGGGACTTAGCTTTAAAAATAACAAGGGGCTGCTCTCAAAAAGAACAACCCCTTATCATTTGTCACTTGTTACTTGTCGCTTTTTTTACCTTTTTCCGTTTTTGAATTTCATACGCAATCGGAGCTGCGGTAAATAGAGAGGAGAATGTTCCGACTATTACGCCCAACAACATAGCAAATGAAAAACTGCGAATGGATTCGCCTGCGAACAGTAAAATTACAATCATCACAAGTAAGGCGCTCATCCCGGTATTGAACGTTCTATCCAATGTTGAATTTAACGCTTCATTAAACAACGCATACTTATCTTCTTTCGGATACAGATGCGTATATTCGCGCACACGGTCGAAGATAACCACTTTATCGTTCATCGAATATCCGATAGCCGTCAGAATTGCGCCTATAAACGTCTGATCGACTTCTAGGGAGAACGGAACGAATCCCCACAGGATTGCATATACCCCCATGATAAAGATAGCATCGCCAATCAGAGCGACAATGGAACCTACACTGTAAGAAACGTCGCGGAATCGCAGCAATATGTAAAGACCGATGGCTATCACGGCGAAAAATACCGCCAAATAGGCATGGAACTTAATGTCTGCGGCAATACTCGGTCCTACGATTTGAGAGCTGAGCACATTATGTTCGTTGAATTGCTGAAAAGTTGTTCCTTCCGGCAATAAATGTTTCAGCCCTTCATACAATTTTTGCGTAATTTCCGTATCCACTCCTTCGGAATTATCTGCGCTTTTATAGTTCGTTGAAACGCGTATTTGATCCGTACTTCCGATAGTAGTAATCATGGGTGGGTGATTTTCGAAAATAGGCTCCAGCAAAGTCTGAGCTTCTATCGTATTCACAGGTTGATCAAATTTGAGTCTGTAATTTCTTCCTCCCGTGAAGTCGATGCCTTGATTTAATCCTCTACCGAATAAAGCGATCAAGCAAATAGCGACTATACCGATATTGACGCTGTAAATCAATCTTCTGTTTTTCATCAGATTGAATTTGGGATTGACTAAGAAGTTTTTCGTCCAAGGCGTATTGAAAGTCAAATTCAACAACTTTCCTTTTTCCATGAAACTCTCATAAATTACACGGGTCAAGAAAACTGCTGTAAAGAATGATATGACAATACCGATAAACATGGTGGTAGCAAATCCCTTTATGGGACCTGTTCCGAAGAAAAACAAAATTACTGCTGTGATGATAGCGGTCAAGTTGGAGTCGAAAATAGCGGAAAAGGCTTTATGATATCCTTCTTCCACGGCGTTCTTCACTTTCTTGCCGCCTCGAATTTCTTCTTTAATACGTTCGTAAATCAACACATTGGCATCGACTGCAACGTGTAATGCCAACACCATACCGGCGATACCCGAAAGCGTAAGAACGGCATGGAAAGACGCCAGCACGCCCATCGTGAAAAACAGGTTGAGAAGCAAAGCTCCGTCGGCAATAATACCCGGTATTACGCCGTAAACAACAATCAGATAAGCCATCAAAATCGCTAAAGCGAGCATGAATGCGAAAAATCCCTTATTGATGGAATCCTGCCCCAAGGAAGGACCAATTACGTCTTCTTGAACGATTCGCGCGGGAGCCGACATTTTTCCGGATTTCAATACGTTTGCAAGGTCTTTGGCGTCTTCTGCCGTGAAATGTCCTGATATTTTGGATGTTCCGTTCGGAATCTCGTCGTTAACCACAGGTGCGGAGTAAACCATATTATCTAATACAATCGCTACGCATTTCCCTATATTTTCTTTTGTCAAGCGCGCCCATTTTTTGGTACCTTCGGAATTCATCGACATGCTTACTTCGGCAGAAGCGGAATTTTGACTGAATTCGTCTTTAGCTGAAGTAACCACATCGCCTTCCAATGCGGGTCTGCCGTCGCGGGTGCTTGTTTTCAAAGCATACAGTTTAAATATTTCTTCTTTCGGGTCTTCTGCTTTTACAGCCCATCTTGCAATCATTTGGCGTGGCAGAACATCTTGAACCCCCTTTATATTTAAATACTTATTAACCAATGCAGTGTCCCGTTTATTAACCTGTCCGATAACCGGACCGACATATGACTGTTGCGGATTGGCATTTAGCAAGTAGAATAGAGGATAATTTTTTTTGAACGAATTTAATGCTTCTTCATTGCCCAAAGTTTTTTCTTCTGTATTTCCTTCTTGTGTGAGAGAAGCGGAATCAGATTTTGTTATTTTGGCAATTTCTTTTTCGAGAGCGCCGTTTTTTACGCTGTCTTGGGCTGCCGTTTGAGCAGCAACAGTAGTAGTTGCCGATTTTGCTATCGTCGTATCAAGAGGAGCAGTTTCTCCTGCTCTGGCAATCGAATCTCGGATAATATTGTTAGCAGCTAATAAAGATTGAAGAATATCTTTTTGGTCGAATGTTTCCCAAAATTCGAGGTTTGCGCTTCCTTGCAACAATGCACGAACCCGCTCTTTTTCCTTGATACCCGGTAGTTCTATTGAAATACGTCCTTCGGTTTGCAGCCGTTGAATATTCGGAGCTACAACTCCGAAGCGGTCGATACGGTTGCGAAGTACGTTGAATGAATTATCAATAGCGCTTTTTAATTCGGACCGTAATACCTTTTCTACGTCAGCGTCGGAACTTTGAGGCGAAATTTTATCTTTCAATTCAAAAGTACTGAAAATAGCGGATAATCTTGCGCCCGGATCCAATTTACGATATTCTTCCGTAAATAAAGAAATATAATCGCTGTTACTTTTTAATTGGCGTTCGCTTGCATTTGCCAACGCTTGATTGAATTTCGGATCGGGATTGTGATTACTCAACGTTTTAAGCACATCGGCTACATTGAGTTCCATGATGACGCTCATCCCGCCTTTCAAGTCAAGACCTAAATTTAACTCCATCGCTCGGCTTTTTTTCAAGGTATAACCCAGCCATATTTTTTTCGATGCTAACGAGTCTAAATACTGACTCTCTTTCATTTGATCTCCGTCGGCATATATTTGAGCTTGCTTGTAATAAGGTCTTGTCGCAAATGTAAACGACAAATAAAACATACAAACTAAGGTCAGCAATACTGCGAAGAATGTTATAACTCCTTTGTTTTGCATTTGATATTTACTTTATTTTTTTTGACATTAATTAAGTATCTGCTTATTTTAGCGTACAAAGATAGTATTTTTTAAGTAATTTACCCATAAAATACCTATAAAAATTCACCTGTTTATAATTTCATCAACAATATACTCCGGTCTTTCTTTCACTTCATCGAACAAAATACCGATGTATTGCCCCAATACACCTATAGTTATCAGTTGTATTCCCCCAAAGAAAATAATAGTAATCATGATTGACGTCCAGCCTGTTTCAGCGTTAGTGTAACCGAAAAATTTTCCGAATATATACCATAGAGCCATAAGAATTCCGAACACTACGGTTGTGAATCCCAAACCGGTTGCTATCATTAAGGGCTTTTTTGAAAAATATAATAATGCGGTTGAGGCGAATGTGAGCATTTTTTTCAAAGGATACTTCGTTTCGCCGGCAAAGCGGGCTTCTCGCTTATAATAAAAAGGCACTTGCTTGAATCCGATCCAGGAAATGATTCCTCGAATGTATTTGCCTTTTTCTTTGAATCGTTTAAATTCGCGGATAACGGTAGCATCTATCAATCGAAAATCGCCGGTATCCAAAGGAAATTGCACTTCCGATAATTTATTAAGTATCCGGTAAAACAATTTTGCCGTGCGTATTTTAAATTTGCTTTCTCCGACTCTGCTTTTGCGGACACAATAAACCACATTGGCTTGTTCTGCTTCCTGCTTGGCTAACAGTTCGGGAATCAATTCGGGAGGATCTTGTAAATCGGCGTCGATGATTATCGCTAAATCGGTCGAACAATGATGGATTCCTGCCGTTACCGCTTTCTGATGACCGAAATTCCGGGAGAAATGAATCACTTGTACCGATTGGTCTTCTGCCGCAATGTCGGACAGCAACTCTCGCGTTTTGTCCTTGCTTCCATCGTTGATGAAAATAATCCGGCTCGAAATGTTGTTCAATTCCAACAATACATTTTTCAGCCGGCTGTAAGTAACGCTAATTACGGCTTCTTCATTAAAACAGGGGACTATTACGCTTAAAGTCTTCATATATTTTTTAAGTTAACTCGAATTATTTATTGTTCATTCTCTTTTCATCAATTCGTTTCGGATTTCTTCTTCCGAAAAAACTCTTACATTGGTTATGATAAATCCTTTATTGATAAAATCACCGTATTGATTGCATTCGGCTACGGCTTCTTCCAGCATTTTCTTAATATCCGATTGAATATTAATTAAAAAAAGAATTGTAAAGTAATTATATCCGATATAAATTTCTTCCGTAATTCCTCTGTGTTTTTCTATAGAAAAGGTTATTTCTTTCTCGATTAATTTTTTTTGATATTCGGAAAAATTCTTTCTCGCATTGGATTTGAAAAAAGCGTAAAAGCGAAGTCGGGAGCCCTTACCACCCAAACCGGTGGAGATGAAAACCTGCTTCTCGTCCGAAAATTCTGATTCTAACGTTATTTTTGCCTGCATCAGCGCCATAGCCGGCCATTCTCCGGGATGCAGTTTGTTGTAAGCTTCAATTGTCCGGTAAGCTTTTACGTTGCCTGAAATTGCCAGGAATGCAAGGGCATATCTTATTTCCGAAGGAGAAGATTCGGGGTAATCCAAAATTCTCATCTGTCTTTCCAGCATATATTCATCCGTAAAATCGCCTCTGACAGCTTCAGAAAAACGAAAGTATTCCATTTGTTTTTCAACCGGAACGGTAGTTTCAAGAACATGCAGATTTCCTTTCAGACTTTCCAGCGAATGTTGCAAATCTTTCAATGCGTTTCTATCATTTTTCATAACAATTTGTGTAATTTTGTTTTTCTTTCAAATGTCTGTATATATAAAAATATAAATTTACAAACGGTTGAAATATATCAAATAATAGAATTGTCAAGTAAAATTTTTCCAAATGCAAATGATTGAGAGTTTTATTAATAATAAACAGTTGGGAAGAAAAGCCGATAATAAAAAGTACAAGAGCAATTCCGGGCAGTAGAAAATTTATTTCGGATGAATAGGGAAACCCGCAAATGAACGAAGCAATTAATGCAGCGAAAAAACCGATGCGGGTGTAAGTTTCCAAACGCCAAAAAGCAACAGGACCTCGCTTATAGAACCGCTGTGTAATCATTCGATCTGTTTTGTATCGTTTCCAATCCGCAAAATTGTTTATTTCAGTAAGCGTAATACTCCGAGCAGAAAGTTCTACAGCCGTATTTTCGCCGGTAGCGATGTCGTTGATAAACAAATCGTCTTCTCCCTGCTGCAAAATACGATGTTTTACAAAACCTTTCTGTTCAATGAAATGTTCTTTTGAGTATGCCATATTTCGTCCGTTTCCCGCATAAGGTTGATTAAGCAAAGCGCAAGAAATCATTTGCAGATTGGAGAAGAAATAGTCGTAAGCTATATATTTACTTGAAAAACTTTCCGAATTTTCCAAAGCGGAAAAACCCAAAACAATTGTTTTTGGGGCTGAAAATCGGCAAGCCATCAAATAAATCCATTCGGTTGTACGAATACGACTATCGGATTCGGTGAATAAAAGTTTGTCATATTTTGCCGCTTTAATTCCTAAGGTCAGCGCTAATTTTTTTCGGCTGACATTTTTAGTTTCATTAGGGACATGCGTGGTGTAAAGATTGGAGTATTGATATTTCAAGCGTTTCAACGTTTCTTCATCATCATCCGAAATCCCATCGGTTACGACTATCACTTCAAATTCGGGATAATTCTGCTCCAATATATTTGAAAGCAATTGAAACAAGTCATATTTTGAATTTTTTAAATAGATGATAACGGAAATCGGAGGTTGTGCAATAGGATTAAGCAATTTCCCCGAGGCGATGGATCGCATATAATAATACGGTTGTGCCAAAACAATCCGATAGAAAAGCATCCGGACGATAAAGCAGAATATCAATGCTGAAAGTACCCCTATTTCTAATGTATTCCAAATCATATTATTTATAATAAGTCGGAAAAATACGCATCGGGTAATTTACGGCAATTATACTGCGACGCCATTGTTTCTCCGTATGCGCCTGCTGATCGCAGAGCGATTAAATCGCCGCGTTTCACCTCATTTAAACGAACGGCTTTTGCAAAACAATCGGACGATTCGCAAATAGGGCCAACCACGTCGTAAGTTTCTTCCTCGGCATCGGAAGTGAGATTTTCAATTTTATGCCGGGCGCCGTATAAAGCCGGCCGAATCAAATCGGTGAATCCCGCATCTAATATCGCAAATTTTTTATATGAACCTTCTTTGACATACAATACTTTGGAAATCAACGAGCCGCATTGCCCTACAATTGATCTTCCGGGTTCAAAATGAATTTGCTGACCCGGTTCTGTCGGAAAGTTGACATGAAACAGCTCGAAATACGTTTTAAAGTCGGGAATTGAATTTTCATTCGGATTTTCGTAATCTATTCCCAAGCCTCCGCCGAAATTGAGATGTTCGATTTTCAGTCCGCACTTGGCAAACAATTCCCGGATCTCGACGGTTCGCCGGCAAAGTTGCAGGAAAGGTTCTAAATCCGTAATTTGCGAACCGATGTGAAAATGAATGCCGATCAATCGGAGCGCATCTAACGTATTTAATTTGTCCAATACTTTTTCCAATTGATCGCGGTTGATACCGAATTTATCTTCTTTCGTACCCGTAGTGATGTGATGGTGGGTATGCGCATCCACTTCCGGATTGATTCGCAACGCCACTTGCACCTGTTTTCCTTTGTTCTTTGCCAATTCGTTGATGACTTCCAATTCCGGAATAGATTCGGCGTTATAGCAGAAAATCCCGTAATCCAATCCGAGATTGATTTCCCAATCCGCCTTACCGACTCCCGCAAAGACGATTTTGTCCGCAGAAAATCCTGCATCTATCACCGCTTGAATTTCACCGCCGCTCACGCAATCGGCGCCCACGCCCCATTGTTGAATAAGAGTTAATATGCGTGGGTTAGCGTTTGCTTTGACAGCATAGTGAATATGATAATCATATTTACCGGCTTCGCTTGTCAGCGCTTGTAAGGTATTATTCAAAGCGTTGGTATCGTAATAATAAAACGGCGTAGTCAGCGTTTTGAACTTATCTGTCGGAAACTTAGTTTTCATTCTGCAAAATTACAATTTATTTTTATATATTCTGCAGATGATATGAATTTGTTATGAATAAGTATATAATTCAAGTTTCAACCTGCCCGGTCTAAGTCGCAGATGCGGGCAGGTCTTTTAAATATCAGGTAATTTTCGGAGAAAATGTTAAACTTCTTCCTCTGAGTACAATTATGATTAAATAAGAAAATGAAGAATATAAAAGTTTATTTTACATTCCTCATTTTCACCTTTTACCTTTCCATCAGAACTTGTAAGCCAATCCTACTAAAATGTTGAACCAACTTCCGGTTACTAATTTAAGGCGCAGTCCGCCGTTCAGCGTCAGATTGGAAGTAAGATCATAACCGACTCCGCCGCCGAGCGAAAGGGCAAAATCGCTGTGCGAAGCCGATCCAAGGCTTCCTAATCCGGGAATATCCAGGTTCACTGTTTCGCCTAATACTCCAAGTCCTACCTCAGGATAAACTGCAATCTTTTCGGCTACGGGAAACAGATACTGACCATACACGCTGAAATCCCAAAAGTTAACATAATTCTTTTTCAAGAAATAGTCGAACTCGCCGGAAAGCCGAATCGGGTCGGTTACGTTGTAGAGGAACTTGGCTCCAAGACCAACGTTGGAATATCCGCCGGTTGATCCAAACAGAAGATTAGCTCCGGCTGCCATATCGCCTTTTTTCTGCGCGGCTGCCGATACACTCATTGTTGCTGCTGCGATGATTACAATCGCTGCTCTTTTCAAAAATACAGTTTTCATTTTTTAGTAAATTAATTGTTAATAACTCGGTGTTTATAAATTTTTAATTCTCCATTCTCAATTTGCAACAGGTTTCATTCCTTCCGCTACTTTTTTGAGTTCGTGGCGGGTTTTCTCCAATTTGTCGAGCAAGTTTTCGATATTCCGGATATGTTCCAAGGGGGCGAATATGACATCGCCCTCTTTGGGAACTTCCGTTCCGGGATTTCTTTCATTTGCTTCCATAATCATAATTCATAATTATTTCATATTTTCACAAACTCCACCCTGCGGTTCTTGGCTCGTCCTTCATCGGTCGAATTGTCGGCGATGGGCGCGGTTTGTCCTTTGCCTGCCGCTTTCAGTCTGTCGGAAGCGATGCCCATTTCCACGAGTTTATCCATGACGGCTTTTGAGCGGGCTTCGCTGAGCGTTTGATTCGAGGCGGCATTGCCGGTGTTGTCGGTATGTCCTTCGACGCTGAATTTCACGTCGGGATTATCTTTCATAAGCTGGGCGATGCGGTTAATTTCTCCCATGGATTCGGGTTTGATGGTTGAT
>Ga0209629_10003424_pt1 | contig 11346 bp, 8 predicted proteins | sample TergutCu122P5_FD_187286 | JGI IMG/M metagenome (GOLD analysis project Ga0209629, IMG submission 187286) | Cubitermes ugandensis P5 segment gut microbial communities from Kakamega Forest, Kenya - Cu122 P5 (SPAdes) (version 2) | ecosystem: Host-associated > Arthropoda: Insects > Digestive system >...
GTAAAAATTGCTCCTTACGCACTAAATCAGTAGTTTGAAACCCGCTCCTGAAAGCCGATTTCGGAGGGTCGATTCCTCCATCTTATTAACAGTTATGAGAAGTTTTGTACCTTCTCTCACAGCACACATCAAGCTGAAGCCCCGATTGGCAACGCAATATGTCCGACAGTTTCCGTTTGACAAGCCTTTTTTCCTGCTGCTCGATATGTAGTTGGGCGGCTCATGGGTAGGCGAAGCGAACCCTGATGATCTTCCTGTGGAAATGTATATCGACTGGGTTCGATTTTATGAGTGGAAATAATTTGGTTGTAGTGAGATTATTACCTTCCGAAATAGAAAAATTTTCTAAATTGATAAAAAACCCCCCAAGGGGGGTTTTTTATCAATTTTTTTATATATTACTTTGTGCCATCAATTATAAATTATTTTTTTAATATTAAAAGTTGCGCCCGACACGTATCAGGGATTTATAAAATGGCTACAATAGTAATAACAACAGTGAACGGCTGTGCACATTTTACCTTGTCAGGGACAGGTAATGTAACAGTCAAAGAGGGAACCGGCAGCGAAAATTATACGCTTGCGAATGAATTAACGCTTGATACTAAGATTTGCTCTTCCGGCACAAGCATCAGTCCAACCCCAAGGACAATAACAATTACCGGCGCCGGCATTACTGCTTTTAAATGCAGTACATTGTCTGCTTTGAATATCAGCAAGGATTCCCTTCTAACGGACATTGATTGCAGTGGATCCTCATTGACAAGTCTGGATGTAAGCGGGCTTACTGCGTTGAAAACACTTGATTGCCATAGCAGTAGTTGCTATAGCAGTAAATTGACAAGCCTAAATGCAAGCGGATGCGGTTCATTGGAAACGCTTAGATGCGATAGAAATAAGTTAACAAGTTTGAATCTGACCGGATGCTTTTCATTAAAGATTCTGAATTGCAGTGAAAATCAATTGACAAATCTTGACTTGAACAGTTTTGCTGCTAAACACAGTTTTGCTTCAATAAATAATACTTTTATTCATGAAAATAAAATTGGTAAACCTGATTTGGGGGACATAGTACCACCTTGGGGAAAGCCCGATGTATTTAAGCTCGTTTTTACTTATTTGACAGAACTTGATTGCAGTTACAATAAATTAACAACTTTGGATATAAGCAAGTGTATTCGACTGGCAAAACTTGCTTGTGAATATAATTTATTTACAAGCCTGAATATAAGCCTTAATAGTTTAAGAGAAATCTCTTTTGGCAACAGTCAATTATTGAACTTTAATATTAAAGGCTGTACAATGTTGGAGGTGATTAGCTATTACGACAGTAAAATGTACGAATTGGATTTCAGTAAGTTTGCATATTTGAAAAGATTTGAATGTTATGTATCAAACTTTAATGCAACTCTGAATTTAAGCGATTGTCCTGTATTGGAAACAATTTTAATGCAATATCCTGTAAGCTGGTATGGCGCCAAGATAATTGTAGATGGTTGTACTGCGTTGAATGAAATTATTTTTGGTAATACAGGTCCTAATTAACAAGTCTCTCCTGCTTCTATGTTGTAACTCCTCCTGCACTGATAGGTTCCGGCGTCTGTTGCGAAACGGGCGCCTCCGTCTATTGGTGATCTGTTGATTGCATCAGATGTTGCTCAGGTGGACGTATTGACGTCTCCAACCAATTTATCGCCTTACAGAGTCAAATTGCTGATTATTTTCTATCCGGATTCAGCAGTTTATTGTATTTTTCGTCATTACTGATAATTTCCACTCCCTTGTTGTAAGTATCAATGAGCGGATTTATCAATTGATAAGACTCATTGTCACTATAAATTTCCCTTGCAATTTGTATTTTGATTTGTTGTGCAATCAAAATTTTCGCTTTTTCCAAATCTTTCTGTTGTTGTTCTTTCGACTGAGCTTGCTCATTCGCTTTTTCTGAAGGTAGCGGTTGAGTTGCTTTCCCATTCCTACTAAGTTTTATAGCTGCAGGTTGATCTGCTTTTTCTTTTGATTCATCCGCTTTTTCTTTCTCATAAAGCGCCATCATATCGTTTACCATATTATCGGTAACCGTGAAGCTTTTCTTGAAAGAATCAAAAGTCGGATATTGCTTTTGATATTTTTTCCTGTTATCTCCGATTAAACTACGAACATACTTGTAGAGAATGGATCTGCTATAAAGCTCCCGATATAAAGTAGTGTTTCCGGCTACATTGATAGCGGAAGTTGTGTCTATCGGAACAAAATAGTCGGGCATAATTCCGCCTCCGCCATAAACTACTCGATTTTTTATTAAGGTATTATATTTTAATGAGTCGGGAAAATGAATACTATCTGCCGAAAACATTTCTCTTCGGTTATACCGGTCAATCAGCTCTTTAGCATAAGCATCCGCATCGCCTTTCGTATAGGGTTTTTGAATTGAGCGGCCGGTTGGCGTATAATAGCGGGCGATGGTCAGCCGAATCAATGAGCCGTCCGGCAGAGGGACAGGTCGTTGAACCAAACCTTTACCAAATGTCCTTCTTCCTACAATCACGCCTCTGTCCCAATCCTGAATGGCACCCGAAAGGATTTCGCTGGCGGACGCGGAATATTCGCTAACTAAAACGACTAATTTTCCGTTTTTTAAAGAACCGCCATTGTCCGAACGAGCGTCTTGTCTTTTTTGATGGGCGCCTTCTGTATAAACAATCAATGACCCTGGTTTCAAAAATTCATTGGCTAATTCGATAGCCGACTCTAAATAGCCGCCGCCATTATCCTGCAAATCCAAGACCAAATTCTCCATTCCTTGCGCCTGCAATTTTCCAACCGCTTCTTTAAATTCATCATACGTAGTTTTCGCAAAGCGGTCTAATTTGATATAACCGGTTTTTTTGTCTATCATATAAGAAGAAGTCAAACTGTAAACAGGTATTTTATCACGGATTATTTTGAAATTCATCAGATTAGGATTGCCTTTCCGAAGGACTTTCACGTTAACAACAGTTCCTTTCGGACCTTTCAATCGCTTCATTACATCGGTATTTTTCATTTTAACGCCTGCGATTAAAGTATCATCAACAAACAGAATTTGATCGCCGGGTAAAATTCCGACTTTTTCGGAAGGACCGCCTGTAATCACCTGTATCACATATAATGTATCGGTCATCATATTGAACATGATGCCGATGCCATCGAAATTTCCTTGCAAAGGCTCATCCGCTTCTTTGACTTCGTCGGCAGACAAATAAGCAGAATGCGGGTCTAATTTTTCCAATAGACCGGTGATGGCATTTTCGGCTAATTGATTGCTATTAACGGTATCTACATAGAAATTCTCTATTGCAGCCAGCGCTATGCCTACTTTTCGCATGGCAGCATTACTGTTGGAATTGAACGAAAAAGGAGAGACGGAATTTCGTATTTCCTGTCCATACGAACAAGAATTCATGCAAATGATTAAAGTGCATGCTAAAAAAAATTGCTTCATAAATTTATATTTTTTTGTATTCATCTATATGTAAATTTGCCGGAACAAAAGCGGCGACTGATTTTCCGTAAGTTAATAATTCGCGAACTAAGGACGAACTGATATGGGTATATTCCGGCTCAGTGAACAGAACAAACGTTTCGACGCCGGCAATTTCGCGGTTGATGTCTGCAATGTTTTTTTCATATTCAAAATCATTTACCGAACGAATGCCGCGAAGAATAAACCCTGCGCCCGCTGCTTTGGCATAATCGACCGTCAGTCCGGTATAAGATTGAACCCGGATTCTCGGATTCGATTCAAAAAGCCGCTTAATCATTTCCATTCTCTGTTCCAAAGGAAAAAATGTTTTTTTATCTAAATTAACGCCTATGGCGATAATGATTTCGTCAACCAAATGTAATCCTCTTTCTACCAGCGACAAATGTCCGAGCGTGAAAGGGTCGAAAGTTCCCGGAAATAATGCGACTTTTTTATTCATAACTTATATTTTTCCTCCCCCTGCCCCCTCCAAAGGGGGATAATTGAAGATTCCCTCCAGAGGGGGATAATTCATAACTCTTAACTCATAACTCATAACTCTCATACAGCAATATCCTCTTCAACGACCAAGTTATTGATAATAAACACTTGCCGTTCCATTGTATTCTTTCCCATATAAAATTCAAGCATTTCCTTAACAGAGTCCTGCTTGCGCATAGTAACCGGATCTAACCGTAAATCTTTCCCTATAAAATGCTTAAATTCTGAAGGAGAAATTTCGCCCAGCCCTTTGAATCGCGTGATTTCTGGATTCGGTCCCAATTTCTCGATGGCGTTCAACCGTTCTTCTTCGGAATAGCAATACAGGGTTTCCTTTTTATTCCTTACACGGAAAAGCGGGGTTTGTAGAATAAAAACATGATTATTCTTAATCAAATCGGGGAAAAACTGTAAAAAGAAAGTGATAATCAACAGTCTGATGTGCATTCCGTCCACATCGGCATCAGTGGCAATAATCACTTTTTTATAGCGCAATCCTTCCAAGCCGTCTTCGATATTGAGCGCTGCCTGAAGCAAATTAAATTCTTCGTTCTTGTAAACGATTTGCTTGGTTTCGCCGAAAGTATTCAAAGGCTTGCCCCGCAGACTGAAAACCGCCTGATAATTGGGGTCGCGGCTTTGCGTAATCGACCCGCTGGCAGAATCCCCTTCTGTAATGAAAATACAGGTTTCTTCCAAATCCTCGCCTTTCTGGTCGTTGTAATGCAAGCGGCAATCCCGCAATTTCTTATTATGCAGACTTGCTTTCTTCGCTCGTTCTCTCGCCAGTTTGGTGACGCCCGCAATCGCTTTCCGTTCTTTTTCAGAATCTAAAATCTTTTTCAGTAAAGCGTCTGTCGTATCGGGCGTTTTATGCAGATAATTATCCAATTCTTTTTTCACGAAGTCGCCGATGAATTTAGGCACGGTCGGTCCTTCGGGTCCCATATCTTTCGAGCCTAACTTGGTTTTTGTCTGGGATTCAAAAACAGGTTCTTCCACTTTAATAGCGACTGCGGCGACAATTCCCGAACGAATATCGGAATATTCAAAGTTCTTGGAATAATATTCCTTAATCACCCGTGAAACGGATTCTTTGAAAGCCGATAAATGGGTGCCGCCCTGAGTGGTAAACTGCCCGTTTACAAACGAATAATATTCTTCGCCGTATTGATTGGCGTGGGTGATTGCAATTTCAATATCCGGTCCGTTCAAATGGATAATCGGATAAAGCGCATCGGAAGTCATGTATTCGTTCAGCAAATCAACCAAGCCGTTTTTCGAGAAAAACTTCTTTCCGTTGTAATTAATAACTAATCCCGAATTGAGAAATACGTAATTCTTCAGCAACGGCTCCACATATTCGTCTTTGTATTGATAATTTACAAATATTTCTTCATCGGGGATAAAATTTACCAAAGTTCCGTTCGGCTGATTAGTTGGCGCAACCGGAGGGTCTTCCTGAATATGCGCCTGCTTGTATTCCACCGCTTTGGTTTCGCCGTCTCGAAAACTTTGCACCAGCATATAAGACGAAAGCGCATTCACGGCTTTGATGCCGACTCCGTTTAAGCCGACAGATTTTTTGAATGCTTTGGAATCGTATTTCCCTCCCGTATTCATTTTTGAGGAAACATCAACTACTTTTCCGAGCGGGATGCCGCGTCCGTAGTCGCGAACGGTAACAACGCCATTATCGATTGTAATATCAATCGATTTACCGAAGCCCATCATGTATTCGTCGATAGCATTGTCGAGCGTCTCTTTCAGAAGCACATAAATCCCATCATCGGCATAGCTTCCGTCACCGATTTTACCGATGTACATCCCCGGTCGGCGGCGGATATGCTCCCACCATTCGAGCGTTTGTATCTGTTCGTCTTCGTATATTAATCCGTTCATTTCAAATGTTTAATAAAAGCGCGGCGGGTTTTATGATGCTTTGCATCAAAATAATCCCATTGCGATTGTACTTTATGATTTAATTCCAGTTCGGGATTGCTTTCCGCATATTCAAATCCCATGCGATTGATGACAGGTATTATATCATAAAAAATCAAAGCGTTAACACCCTTGTTCTGGTATTCGGGTAAAACGCCTATCATATATAAATCCATTACTTTACCTTTTCCATAAAGCGCTCTCAACAAGTAGAACCATCCGAAAGGCAACAAACTCCCTTTGGCTTTTTGCAGAGCTTTGGAAAGACTGGGCATGGTAAGCCCGATTCCAACTACTTTATTGTCCGATTCTCTGACAATCACGGGAACCATATCCAAGCGAAGCATCGGAATATACATCTTAATATAATAGTCGATTTGCTTGTCAGATAATTCGGAATAGCCGTACAGCGGTCGATAGGCTTCATTAAATAATTCAAAAATCTGTTTGGCGTAGGGCCAAATTTCTTTGGTTTTCTTGAATTTCATAATTTTAAGCCCGTATTTCTTCTGCACGATTTCCGTAATCCGCTGATGCTTTTCGGGAATTTCCTTTGGAACCTGAATCTGAAACTCGTGCCAATCCTGGTCTTTCACGTATCCCAATTTTTCTATATGCTCCTTATAATATGGAAAACTGTAGGCGGTTGCCATAGTTCCCAACTGGTCGAATCCCCAGACTAATAAGCCTTCGTGGTCTAAATCGGTAAATCCCAAGGGACCTTGAATACCGTTCATCCCTTTTTGTATCGCCCACTGTTCGACTGCATTAAACAGCGCTGAGGAAACTTCCTCGTCATCGATAAAATCAACGAATCCGAAGCGGGCATATTGCTGATTCCAAGTTGTATTCGCCTTGTGATTAATGATTCCGGCAATCCGTCCGACAATTTTATTATCTTTATACGCCAGAAAATAAACAGATTCGCAAAAATCGAAAGCCGGATTTTTATCTTTCCGCAAGGTCATCATTTCGTCCATTATCAGACCGGGTACGTGGTAAGGGTTACCTGCATACAATTGAATATTAAACACAACAAACTTTTTTAAAGAAGATTTGTCGGTTGCTTCTACAATTTTAATCGCCATTTATGTGAGCATTAAATTTATTAATATGACGTGCAAAGATACATTGTTTTTTTTATTACAACGCCTCTAAATTATACGAATTAACAATATTTTTCCCTTCGGGAGTATATAAATAAGCCAGACGGTCTTTGTAGCGTTCTTCGATTTTACCGCGAACCATTTTCATTGTCGAGTTCAATAACTGGTTTTGCTCGGTAAACGCTTCAGGCAGTACGGCGATAGCCGCCGGCAACCAGCGTTCGGGATATTCGCCCGCATAAACGCCCGCGCCTTTGTAGTCGTTAATAATTTCCTGTATCTTCATGAGAGCTATTTCTTTCGCTTCTTTGGAATCCCAAGATAAATCCGGTTTTGTTTCTTCCACATACCTTTTCAACTGTTCTTTATCGGGAACAACCAAAGCCACTGTATATGGATTCTGATTATTATAAAGCATCATTTGTTCGATGTATTTCGATTTATCACAAATTCCCTCTTCAATTCCTTCCGGACTGTATTTTTCGCCATCGCTGCTAATCAGCAAGCTTTTAAATCGTCCCAATACATACAGAAAACCGTCTTTGTCCATGTAACCCATGTCGCCGGTATGCAACCAGCCGTCGATAATGGTCTGTTTGGTCGCTTCGGGATTTTTCCAATATCCCAGCATCACATTTTCACCTTTCACCACAATCTCGCCTTTTTCGCCAAGCGGAAGTTCCATGCCTTCCGTATCGCATATTTTGAGTTCCAAATTAGCAACCAATATTCCCGAAGAACCTAACTTATGCTTTTTTATCCCGTTGGTAGAAATGACGGGAGTCGCTTCCGAAAGTCCATATCCCTGAAACATAGGTATGCCGATGGCATAGAAAAACCGTTGCAGTTCGATATCTAACAAAGCGCCTCCGCCGACAAAAAAACGCAATTTGCCGCCCATAGCTTGTCGTACTTTGGAAAACAGCAGTTTATCATAAATAAACAACAAAAGTTTTTTGCAGGGCCGCTTCCATCCTTCTTTGTTATATCCTTCTTTATTATAAGCGTAAGCAGTCTTTAATGCATGGTCGAAAAGTTTCTCAGTCGTTTTTCCTTTTTTACGGATATTGGTTTCAATATTCTTACGGAAACTCTTAGCCAAAGCTGGAACGCTCATGATGACAGTCGGATTAAATTCGTTGATATTCAGCGGAATATTTCTCAATGATTCCATCGGCGTTTTTCCTGTTTGGACGGTAGCTACATTTGCTCCGTAAGCCATAAACGAATAAAAGCCCGCCACATGACCAAAGCAATGGTCTAAAGGAATAATAATGAGATTGCTGTCTTTAGGTTCAATTTCAATGACCGACATTGCCTGTTCAACATTGGCGGTATAGTTTCGATGCGAAAGCATAACTCCTTTCGGGTCTGCGGTAGTTCCGGAAGTATAAGTGATGGTAGCCATATCGTTTTCCTTAACCGTCCGGCTTCGGGCAATTAATTCATCTTTGCCGGTTTTCAAGTATTCGTCGCCGGCGGTAAAAATTTCTTCAATCGGAATCTCTTTGTTTTCATACGTTTCTTGCGCATCGAAAATAATGATTTTTTCGACTAATGGAAGCGATTGGGCAATCTTCCTGATTTTCTTTAACTGATTCCCTGAAACGATGATATACTTGGTTTCCGAATGTTGAAGCCTGAAAATCAAATCGTTGCTTTCTTCTAACTTAATAGACAGCGGAACATTGCAAGCGCCGGTATATAAAATTCCCAACTCGGCAATAATCCAATCGTTACGACCTTCCGACAGCAAAGCGACTCTATCTCCGTGCCGAACGCCCATTTGCATTAATCCTGCCGCCAAGCGATAGACTTGCTCTTTCGTTTGACTGTAGGTCAAGGGTTCAAAAACTGCTGTCTTTTTCTCCCAAAGAAACGTGTTGTTTCCATACTTTTCAACACTTCTTTCAAATAAGTCAATAATAGTTTTTTCCATATAGAGTATGATAAATATGTTTCTGCAAATATACAAATAAATGGCAAAATACAATACATGCTTATTGCCGGATCGCACAAAATATTGTACCTTTGCCGGAAAATCACTTGACAAAAGATAGATATATGAAGCCTACACTGTTTGTATTAGCTGCTGGGATGGGCAGCCGTTACGGAGGACTGAAGCAATTGGACGGACTTGGTCCGAATGGAGAAACCATCATGGATTATTCCATTTATGACGCTGAAAGAGCCGGTTTCGGGAAAGTTGTTTTCGTTATCCGCGAATCGTTTGAACAGGATTTTCGGGAAAAGATTCTCCGGAAATATGAAAACCTGATTCCCGTCGAAATAGTTTTTCAGGAGTTGGATAAACTTCCCAAAGGATTTCATCTGAACAAAGACCGCGTAAAGCCTTGGGGAACCAACCACGCTGTGATGATGGGAAAAGAGGTAATTAAAGAGCCGTTCTTGGTTATTAATGCCGATGATTTCTACGGAAGAGAGAGTTACCAGATTGCGGCGGACTATCTTCAATCGCTCGAAAACAAAAAGAATCATTATTTTATGGTGGGATACCACATTGGAAATACCCTGTCGGAAAGCGGCTCAGTTGCTCGCGGCATCTGTTCCTCCAATAAAGACGGATTTTTAACTTCGGTTGTAGAACGTACCTATATCATTCGCGACAAAGATGGTAAAATCAAATACAAAGACGAAAACGAAAACATGATTGTTGCGGATGAAAACACGCCGGTCTCCATGAATATGTGGGGATTTACGCCTGAATATTTTGATTATTCCGAATCCCTTTTTGTTGATTTTTTGACCAAGAATCAAGATAATCCGAAAGCGGAAATGTATATTCCCTGGGTTATTGATTGCCTGATTGAAAAATCTCAGATTCAGGTAAAAGTATTAGATACTCCTTCCAAATGGTTTGGCATAACTTACGCTGAAGACCGCGCTTCGGTGGTTGAGAAAATCGCTCAATTGGTAAAGCAAGGAGAGTATCCTGCAAAATTGTTTTAATTCATAACTCATAATTTTTCAGTCATGAACAGACGAAATTTTTTGAAAAAAACAACCGCAGCAGGTGCAACTGCCCTGATTTTACCGGAGATTGTAAAGGCTGCGATGCCTGAATCGACACCGGCAAATGCTGCACCACGATATAAACTGTCGAAAGGAAATGTCATTTTGTTTCAAGGCGATTCCATCACCGATGCCGGAAGAAGTCGTAATGATGAAGCTGTTCCCAATTTTCCCTCCCAATTTGGCGCCGGATATGCTCTCCTTACTGCTGCATCCATTTTGGCAAATCATCCGGATGAAAATTTAATTTTGTATAACAGAGGAATATCGGGTAATAAAGTCTTTCAATTAGCCGAACGCTGGGAGAAAGATTGCCTTGCACTGCAACCCGACATCCTTAGCATCTTAATCGGCGTAAACGATTTCTGGCATACAAAAACCGGAGGCTATACCGGAACAGTCGAAACCTACGCCGCCGATTATCAGCGTTTGATATCACAAACAAAAACCGCTTTACCGAAAGTAAAAATCGTTATTCTCGAACCATTCATCATTCAGGGAGGTACAGCATTGGATAATACTTGGGAAGCCGGTTTTGCCCCCTATCGAACCGAAGCAAAAAAAATAGCAACCGACAAGCAGTTAATTTTCGTTCCTTTGCAATCCGTTTTTAATGAAGCGCTCAAACATGCGCCGGCTGCTTATTGGGGAAAAGACGGCGTGCATCCATCCATGGCAGGCGCGCAACTGATGGCTCAAGCCTGGCTGAAAACTGTAATCTAATTCATGTATTCGGTAGAAAATTTAACAGTTGCTTTCGGAGGATTTACCTTATTGGATTCCATTGGGTTTGTAGTTGACAGGAAAGACCGGATTGCTTTGGTTGGTAAAAACGGAGCCGGTAAAAGCACATTGTTGAAAATTTTCGCCGGCTTGCAAGAACCTACTCAAGGACGAGTCACTATGCCTAAAGACACAGTGATAGACTATCTTCCGCAACAGATGCAATTTTTTTCGGAACGCACCGTGAAAGAAGAAGCTACCCTCGCCTTTGACTCCATCCTGCAAATGGCAGCGCAATTGGAACAGTTAAATCATGAATTAACGAATAGAAAAGATTATGAATCGGAATCTTACCACAACCTGATTGATACAATTACCCACCTGAACGAACGCTTGGCAATGGAAGGCGCCGTGCAAATCGAAGCCGAAGTCGAAAAGACATTGATGGGTTTGGGATTCAACCGGAACGATTTCGACCGTCCGGTGACGGAATTTAGCGGCGGTTGGAGGATGCGCATCGAATTAGCCAAACTCTTA
>Ga0209629_10003425_pt1 | contig 11345 bp, 4 predicted proteins | sample TergutCu122P5_FD_187286 | JGI IMG/M metagenome (GOLD analysis project Ga0209629, IMG submission 187286) | Cubitermes ugandensis P5 segment gut microbial communities from Kakamega Forest, Kenya - Cu122 P5 (SPAdes) (version 2) | ecosystem: Host-associated > Arthropoda: Insects > Digestive system >...
GGGTACGGTGATGAACCTTCGGGTTCCAAAAATGCGGGGAATTTCTTGACTAGCTGCAGAACCAGTTAGCTTCTCAAGAAGGACTCTGCTCCATGGAGTAAGTAAGTAAGTAAGTAAGTTATACAGATAACATGATTTATGTAGTAATCAGTGGAGTCACAATTTGAAGCCAATTAAAATTTTAAAAACAGTGACATACTCATATCATTTGGAATACATTTAATATGACACTATATCACTCCACTCCAGAATATTTGGAATATCTGATTACCCACATAAAATGTTTCCTGTTTTATGTTTTAATAAGCCCTCATTTCAACAAAGCTCCAATCACCTTTTCTCTGGCAATATCATCACTAATATCTCCTTTGATGTCTGTAGCCTCATTGACATAAAGACCACTGTACACCTCAATTGTGGCTGGAGTTCCTCCATCTTTGTCGCTTTCAGCATCACGACGCCTTCGTCCCACAGCATTGTTTCCACAAGGTGGAGGCTGCATGGCAACCAAATTTTATGTTACATTCAGCAAGCGTTTCAGATCATACAACAATGTTTTCGGATGATGAAATGAAAACTTAATATGATCCATCTGAGTAGTAACTAAACAAATGGTATGTTAGTGAATGAAACTAACATTGCTTACAGTCCACTGCAAGTGCACTGATGTGAGTAACATGTATAGTGGGAAATTCATTCCATTGGCTATTGGTAAATATTGTTTGAAATCCAACAATATGTGAATGGACTGAAGAGCAAAAGATTGCATTGTCAATCACTTTTGTTTAAAAGATTACAGTTTTGAATTCTTTTCTGCACATACACAGATGAATAACTCGAGGTATATTACAGCACGTTTTTCTTCATAAACAATGGAACATCATGGCATTTCTACCACTCAAATAATGCTCAAGAGAATCACCAAACAAAGCCATTGGAAACTGTACTGCCGTAAACCTCTAACTGACATGTTTACGTTCAAGGAGGAATAATTCCACAAGAAAACTTTAAGAATTAAATATGGAAATACAACAATGTCTGCAGATGACCTTCAGCAACAACACTTTCAGGTCAAGTTTCACAACCAATGAATAAAGTGGAAATACTCACCACATCATCACAGCCATGATCTGCCTTAATGCAAAGCCGCACATTGCACTGGTAATAGACAGATGCTGTGTAAGGAAACTTGTGTGCTTGGAAATGGACAGAAGCTACTGTCTTGCTGGGACTGTACTGGAACTGGCCCATGATCTCTCCATCTATTGGACATCTGGGAAAAGAACATGTTAGTATCAACTATCAGCTACTTATTCTGTATTCAATATGCTGAAATTATGATCACAATTGGACATAAGAAACCCAAGAAATCCATGCAATCACTTCTACATCTGAAGTTGAACAGTGCATATTGTCTTACACCTGCTTCACAGTTTTTCTTGTTTTGCAATATTCCATACCCTCCACTGCATGTATTGTCTTCAAGTGCTTCATGTCTATCAAAAAATACACTCCATGTATCCATAATCCAGTTAGAGTGAGAGAAGGATATGGAGTAGAAAAGTAAAGCAGTCCCCTTACAAGCCTGGAGTGGCCCAGAGGGTTCCAGGAAGTTAAGGTTCCCAGATTTCATGACAATGGCACAGGATGGTGGTAAGGTTGTCAGCCTTACACACCGACCACCTTTACCCCCAGGAAATACACCTGGTACTCATTTCCGTTAGTGGCTGAGTTGATGCCAGCGCCATAGTGCGACCAGAAGGATTATGTCACTGAAAAATTCCAATGACACCATCGGGAATCGAACCCGCGACCTGCCAGTTTGTAGCGTAGTGTCTTAACCACTATGCCACTGCATGCCCCTGAAGGATATGGAATAAGTCATTAAAAAAAACCCAGAAATAATGAAATACAAAAGTGTTACTTGTACACTTTGGACCAGCACACCATCTGGTGAAATCGCTTTGTCTTTTCCACAACTTGCTTTGTTGCCAATATATGACACATGCTTATGACAATCTGTAAAAAATTTGAAGCAAAATATTGCAGTACTAGATACACAGGATAATGGACAGCCAAACACAATTATTTCTTCATTGTATCGTAATAATGGAGCTATATTAAAAGGTTACCAATGTCGCTGAATTAAAGAGACAACTGTTGGACACAAATTTCTGTTTATCTGTGAAATGAGTATTTCATTCTCAGTTACTCCACTTCTGGAAAGTCTGGAGTTTTAGAAATGTTACTAGGCATTTTTATTCCTTTAGCTTACTGAAGAATTCCACCCGCCCCCCCAACTACAACAAAGTCTCTTTACAATTGCAGATTTTCGTGGCAGCTCATAATTTACGTGTGTGAACAGTCAAGTGACAGCAAAGGTCTGTATTTCGTCATACTACCCAACAGACAGTAAATTTCAACATATGTGTATATGAGACAGTATGGTGACTGCAAATTCTTGATATGTCTGGAACAACAAGTGTCTGGGAATGTGGAACACAAGAAACTCACCCCTCTTCATTGATGAGTCTCTGCTCACCCCAGCCAAGTCCATCCCTCACAAGACAGTCTGATATCCGCAGTCCATAAACATCTTGCTGGTCGATGGCGATGACAAGGGTCAAAGGGTCCCCAATTTTCACATTCTCAGCTACTTCATGCAATGAAGGATCTCCATAGAAAATCTTCATGGTGCAGCCTGGCATGGGTGCTGTTGCTGTCAGTTTTGTTGCATCCATCAGGCTACACACATACATCAATATTGTCAATACATTTAGTTGATTTTCCATTTCAAATAAACCATCATTAAGAACATAATATGCCATTGAATGTGATGGTTAATGCCACTCCATGACAGAGAGGGGACAGAAGTAAAGCTCCAATGCATTCGCAAATGGGCACTAGAAGAAGGTCATCACTACACTGCGGCCGGTTTACACCTGGAAAATACTCAGTTACATTGCACAGAATGCTGGGTGGGCCTGGAGGCCAGTCGCTCAACAGCATAGAAAATCTCGTCCCCACCAGGATTAGATCCGTGGACAGTCCAGCTCGTAGGGATTTGCTATACCTACTACACTATTCCAGGTATAGAACAAACATACTCGTATTTAAGGGCAATTTACATAAAGCCTGATACATATGATTGAATTTTATTCATACACACCTGCAACTATTTTGGTCACTCCTGCTTAGGACTTAAATTCCATTTCTGACATAGCAAAATCTTCTGAGTATGTACTAAAATAATAAGTAAATACATTGTGATCTCTTAATTTGTTCTTCTTTGCATTTGGTATTTCCAATACAGAGATTTTTTTTATTGCATCTACCTGGAAATGACATGTAACAAAGTAAATACTGCGGTTTCTGTTCTTCTGGAATATGATGCTGTATTGTTAGTAACTGCTTCCTGATATTTTAAAAAATGTAGGGGTCTCATGTTCAATTACCGAGATTATGTTATTCTTGTGATTTTTTTTGGTCTAAGTGATACCATTCATGATTTGTATTGTGGGAGCACGCAGTTCATTTTCAGCTGACACATAAGCCATCCAGCAGAACTTGCCACACATAATCATCCTAAATCACCACATACATGTATATCTCAGCCAGGAACACTGAGATACTCTTCCAATCATCACTTGGTCAACATTAACAAAATGATTGGTTTTTACCTTTTGTGCCCAGAATTCTAGTCATGACTCATCCTTGATTTTGCTCACCTGACATTGACATTGTTGGAGATTGTCTTATCTTTAGTGGTGTACCGACAGCGGATGTGGAAACCACGGCCCTGGTTTGTCACTAGCTTCAGGTGGGGCTGCACCACAATTGTGTTGAAGTATTCAATGCCCCCATCAGACTATAACATCAAAATAAAAAACAAAGTGAAGGTACAGATGAGCATTTAACATGAAGGGGCCTGGCTTTGATATAAATATAAATGTAAACCTAAAGTTATAGCGTGACAGATTAGATGGTAAGGTGCATTGTTAAAAGCTATGGAGCTGGTATTCAAATCCAGACAAATGCACTTAGTTTTGGTTCTTCATCACCACATTGAGAAGTGTTCTGGGGTCTAACCACTGTTCAGTATGATTGTGTTTCTTCCTTGAGGGTTGCTGAAGTGTCAGAATGAGTCACATCATCAAGTGCCAGGTGCCTAAGTTGTTTGGTGTTTCACTATCTTCCCCTGTATGTCCCACTGGTATGGTGTGACTGTGTTGTTAATCTCAAGAGTGAAGTTACTGGAGACTTCATTTCACATAATTATACACACATCTTACTGTAATCTCCTGAGGAGTTCATTTAGATTGCCAAAAAGCACAGTCAAATGCCATTCAATTGTTAAAATATTTAGCATAACTACTGCAACAACTCTTTAAGAAAAAACATTTCCAAATATATTGCTGGAAGACTAGGGGTTGCTAAATTATCATACCAAAGAGCCAAAGACTCTCTCTTAGATTCAATTTCATGTTTCAGTACATGGCTTTTATGAGACTTTTTTTTACAATTTCAAAATTAAGAGTGAATTGAGAGGAAGCTATCAAACATTATGAGCATATTAATGAAATAGGTGTAAAAGAAATCACCATATTTTAGTTTTACACTTCACTTATTGTAAAATTCTTCAATATAAACCCTTATTCCTGACATGCCGAGGGCCAGACTATAGGGTAGGCCAGCTGGTCAGCTGCCAAGGGTGCCAATCTCTAAGTGGTGCTAAGACATCATTGGAATTATCATAGATATGGCGCTAGTAAACTCGGGTTACCAAGTGCAAAAGAAATTCTCTGAAAATTATCTGTAATTTGGGCATGCACCCTCAAAAGTTTTGTCAGCCCTGTTACAGGCCAAAAAAGTTTAAAGAATATCTGTTTGAATGGGAGCCAAATTATTAACCTGCCCGTAGCACCCACAGGACTCAGCCTGGCCCTGGACATGTCTTTGGCTTACTTGCCACCTGCCATGTTACTCAAATTTTCCACACTGGTTCCATGCTAACAGGACTTTCTTTCTCAAAATTACTTGTCTGGTTTACTGACTCCTGAATCATTCTGTGTGTTTTTAGTAGCTTCCCAGCAATTTGTTTTACGTGTCTACTTCTTGTACCTTCACTTAATGACTTTAGAACCATTCTCATGTAAAGATTTAGGGCCCAGCAAAACACAGCTGCTACTTAATTGATCAACTTGCCCACGCAGCTGTACAGACACAAAAAACTACACTATGCTCCATCACACTGCTTATGGCAAGTGTATGTGAATACTTTTGGGGTACTGATAGGTGATCACATGTGTCTGATATTTCCATATATAAACTTCATATGTTGATCTGTCCAACAATGTCACCCAAGCTTGCCACTGTATTCATCCCTACTTCTAACAGATGTTCAGTACTACTGTGACCACAACTGGTTCTACAGCCTGAGTATCAGGCATAGTTCTCATCCTTCTATTAATTTTTAAAATTTCTGTGCACAGCACACAAGCAGCAGACATAATTCGCTCTTCATGACCATCAAAGTAAAAAAATAAAAAGACGGAATAGAAATGTTCTAGACACTGGAGTCAATTCTTCAGTTCTCAGAGTGGGTGTCAGGAGATTTAAGAACAAAGTTATGCAGCACTACTTAACAGTACACATTTCAAAACAAGTTTTAAGAAAGAAAAGTCCTAAGTGACTTTAAAGAACCAGTAACTGTTTTTTGTCTTCATCCCAATTAAAGTAACTATGACTTTTCTATCCTTCTTTCTCAAAATGATATACCTCATATCCCATCCCAAAATTGAAAATGTGGCCCCTACTTAACAATTAAAATACAGTTCTTGTAAGTCCATGCTGTGTGAGCACAATGGTAACAATTAAGATTCTGCATGAAAGGTTCCACAACCCAAAAACTCATCCTTTACACATCTTAAACGACCTCCCAATGTCTCGTTTTCTGTATCTGTTTTTAAGACATTTGGCAGGAGTCCTTGGATAATAGGCATGTCACACGGTACACCACAAAACCAGAAGAAATGCAGATATGTGCCATGGTAGGATTATAAATCACGATCCCAGTGTCCGAGCGGTACGACACTAACACCATGGCCTCTCTGATCTTGTAGAGATCTATATGAGTTTACTATAATGCCAGAACATTTTCGACCTCATTCCGTACTGACAGGAGAGCATTTTAGGCACTTCTGCCATTGCAAAAATGGTGACCGGTTGATATTTCTTAAAGGCCTCAAGTTTATACTCCCACAGGATTTACTTTTACTGCATATCATTATCTCGCACGTTCCGGTACGCAGCCGACAAGGCCGTAGGTTGGCGGCGAGTTGCTTGGCGCCATATTTGTAGAAAGCTAGCCGCCTCTTTGCTGGCCACTCACACTACCAGGTAAGGCCCATCCACTCTCTGCCAGTTTCATCTGGGAGTTGTTATTAAAGAGTTTCGCTTTCATTGCAACAGGGGCTTTCTGTACACAGTACAGTCTACTCCGTATATATAAGAAATGTAATTATTTTATTGCCAGTCCGGTATATGGCCGAAAGCTTTCACATCACTTACCCAACTGTAATAAATGAAAGCAGGATTTTTTTTTTCAGATACTACAACATTTTGTGAATAAACAAAACGTACGGGAAACACCATGGGGGCGGTTCAAATCTCTACTTTTTGCCGCCCAAGGCGAGGCTTACGGTTGCCACCTCCCTGCCCTCTCCCACAACCTCACTACCGATGACTGCACACTTGCATTATAGCATAAATGTAGTAATAGACTTCGACAGTTTTGACAAGTGCAGCCTTGAAAGGACTTTATTCCTGAGATCTGCACTAATTCTGAGATATTATGCAGTGTAATTCATGTTTACTGACATCTCCCCCCACTTTTGCCCCCCTAGGCGATAGCTGGTATACCCAGTGGGTTGAGCCGGCCCTGAACACACTATACACGGTTGGAACCCACACTGTTCCGCCGGTGCAGCGTAACCGTGCGATTGCTCTAAGCGTCCAGCGCTCCTGGGACCCGTCTTCCCCTTCCGAAGCAGCAACAAGTTTCGTTCTTGCGATAAGCGTTTATGATCTTCGTTTCTTAATGATGGATGGATGTTCACATGCGGTGGAGAAATAAAAGTGGAGATCGCGTGTACCTGACATAATAACATTTTATACATCAATTACGCGAAGAACGAAAAAAAAAAAAACTCAAAAAAGACCTTTTTAGCTTGCTTCATTTGACCGATTTTCACGAAGTTCTCTTTAAATTTGACGCCACACACGGCATCGTACCGCTGGAGTCTTTTAATTACAAATACAGTTAACTTCAACATGACGGATGCACGCAATTTGAGCTGGAAACAACATTAAAGATAATTAATTCACGGTCTCGAAATGATGAATGGTATCAGATCTAGAAAAATACACTCGAACCCAGTTATAACGAAGTCGGTTTATACGATACCTCCCCTATTGCGTCAGATATTCTGCGGTACCAATTCAATCCGTACGGTTAACTGAAAGATTATAATCCCCGGTTATTACGACACTCGTTTATAATGATCCAGATATCCCTTTCATAACTTTATAACAGAGTTCGACTGTAATTTTGTTACGGCAGTTATGTTGCTGAGTGTAACATAATAATATAGTAATTCTGTAATTACTTTTAGCTTGCGATTTAAGAAATGGCTAATGAACAATTGAAGCTACGCGCGGAATATTAGGTACGGGAATATTTATATAATATATAAATCTATCCTGAATGTATTAAACGTACGTATAGATATTGTATGGAAGTAACGAATTAGAAATTTAGCGACCACGGGAAACCAAAGTACATCCGGAACTAAGTGACGTGGATAAATATGAAGTTCACCCTAGGACAGGCCCGGAAAGCCCAGACGTGCAGTGTAGGTACAGATCTACTTTTTATTAAACTCGGCACTAGACGGAAGTCGGTAGTCAGCGCCACGTCCAGGACGCTTTTCCCCCCGAAAAGGACTCCGGTACCCATTGAACAGGGGGCTGGGTGGGCCCAAGGACCGATCTAGACGCGTTTGGAGAAAAGAAAATCTCTCGCCCACGCCAGAGACTTAACCCCGAATTGTCCATCCCGTAGCGAGTCGCAATACCGACTGCGTCAACCCGTCCCCCTGTACTGAATAATGCACTTAAGAAGTCCCACAACATTAAATGCGAAGAGTAGTTCATAAGTTAGATTTTTGGATCTGGCCCGCAACCTGTTTTGATTTTGACAGGCCTGGTATAGTCACAACTAGTACAACTGAAAAGATTTGGGCCCATTTTCAGTAATTAAGAAGAGCTTCGCTATGAAAGAAATTCCCTTCCTTTTGCGCAAATCAAGGTTTAGTACGTTTTGATGCGAGGTTTCCACGGACCCATATTAACCCAGTCACATCCTGACACCCCATTTTACTAAGATCCAATTTAACGTCATCCTACCATCTATATCTGGTCTTGCAAATGGCCTCTTTCCATCAGGTTGTCTGGTTATTTCTCTATATATTACTGCTTTCTCTCATGACTGAAAACAATGGTAATTATAACACAATTATGCATTAATATTCACATACTAGTTCTCATATTAAACATTCGAAGGACAAAATTCTCCTAAATAACGTTTATAAATTCAGTTTCTACTGCATAGAAAAAAACTGCCTCTCTCATAAAACATGACGGGTTAATGCTGTTTAGAGTAACAACTGTTTATTCTACGCTTACAAGTAACCCATAAATAGGCTATAAAACATGTGGGTAAAACGCAATTGCTTTACGTTAATGCAGATGGCACATATAGACAACTTAGTGTAGTGTTTTATCTTGGTAGTTACTACTGCTAATACCACCTGCTGTAACTTTTAAAAACTCTGCATTCTGCCGTGAACGTGTCTTTACGACCAACATTATAGTTCTCTGACGATAGTGTATAACTCACTGACACAATCTCCTTTTTTTAGACTTTGTCCATCGTCTAACGTTTTTTCAAAACTTTAAAACACGACGTTTCGGAAGCCAGCTGTGCTTCCGTCTTCTGGCAAAAAAAAACACCCAACCTGTTGGACCTTTTAAATCAAGCTATTCTCGGTCACTGGGTACCAGAGATACTTAAATTGATAAAATAAGCGTCTGAGAACAGACCAAGTGCCCGGGTTGTAAGAGGAAAAGGGCTATAGAAAAATTAACAACACTAAGACTCAAAATATAGAGCCTGGAACTCAACAAAAGAAAACCAGAAAAGTCATAAAAAAAAACATGAACTCAGACTGATAAGCCCACAGACACAACACAAGGACGAAGGACAAATTAAAAAAAAAGGGGGGGGGGAATTGTATCAGTGTGTTTGCGTGTTTCAATTCTTAAAGGCAACATCAATTTACTTTTGCTACAGTTTTAAGCAATTAATCTTTGTAACAAAGTTGGCGTTTTTCTCTGTCAAGCAGGGACTGAATTTTCAAATACAATTTAGCACGGGTTCTTAACCTACGAGTAGAATGGAAAATACCCTCTACGTGAGTACTCAACACGCCAGACTTCTCTGAGTGTCAATGTGAAATTAAAATAAATATTTAATTCCATTTCGCTCTATAGTTCTGTTAGCTCTGCCAATCAAAGTACTGACCCAATTTAATGAATTTTGATATGGGCTCGAGAATACGTGCTACAGTAAAGGTTAAAATCCAGTAAGTGACATGAATGTCCGTATTTTCAACTTGTACAGGCCTTTATTTTCCTATGAACAAAGGGCAGCAATCTGCAAACCGTGACTTGCCGCAGCAACAGAACGGAATCGCGCACCGCTCTACTAGCATTCGCGTGTGTGAATCATAGGCGAAATGCTCCACCCTATTCGAATCCAGTCGGTACTGAAACAACGGCAATTAGAACCCTGAGGAGAAGGAAGGCGAAGTGGGAAAATGGGAATGTTTCAGGTTGTGAGTATGGGAAGTCACTGGGAACTTACATTCAGCAGACAATTCACTTGATAAGGCAGCGGTGAAAGTGAAAAGAAAGGCAGGAAATGGACAATTATTTCAAATTAAGAACATATTTGAAGAAAATAAATACTGGTCCACACGCCAGTCCGGTGTGTTGCCACCTGACGACACCTTACATCGTTATTTTCACTGTCGACTGGTTCAAAATTGCATCCATCAACAACAGATGAACAGTTATGTAACATGTTTTTGTGCCCTCTGTGTCAATACGATGACGGGGCGAACCTGTGAGGTTGTTGGGAAACAAAGCAAACCAGTTTTATAGACTCGTTTCTCAGGTTACAACACAGTATATGATATTCAAGGACAAGGAAAATATTTGTACTTGTGATATAAGGTAGATTTCACTCTACTACTTGCCATGAAGGCACACAGGATGGAGTAGAGGTTTAGCTCTACTCCTTCCTTAACTTCGGCGCTAGACGGGGTGGGTGGTTAGCGCCACGCCCGGCCGCTTTACCTCCGAAAATGAGAACCGGTACCCATTGTATTGGAGGCTGGGTGGGCCCCAGAGCCGGTCTGGATGTGTGCGGAAAATCGTCCTAACCGGAGTTGGATGTAGTACTTTCGATATACCGTGATATACTCCTACGTTATGTTCGCAACTTCGCCATATTTGTGAAACCAAGGACAAGGCAACACTGCACTATGTATGAAGACACTGGACAAAGTGAGTGGCCAGCTTGGCGCCCCGGCCGATTTACCCCGGAATAAGAACATCGGGAACAGATTGGATAGGAAGTTGGGCGTTCTCCAGAGCCGGTCTGGACGGTTTGAAGAAAAGAAAAATCTCCGTCCCCCGCCAGGAAACGAAATACGGATCCTTGATCGTCCTACTCATTGCCCAGTTACTATCCTGGCTCCGCAAACAACCAGGTCGCAAATTTGACACAACAAGAGGTACCGATCTTTTCCAAACGCGAATAGTCACTGCGAAGGCTAATATTATGTAATGACAGTACGGTACGTGGAGGGCATAGTGCATGGGAGAGCCTCCTGTGGCAAGGATAATTCTATCGCGCCTCCCATTAACCCAAGAGCGTCAGAAGCTGTTAGTGCCATAAGCGTCTAATTATGGTCAGATATGCTGAGTGGGGACTGTGTGAGATTCTCTGCCTACGGACTGTGTAAAATTCTACTTCTTTTCAGACTCTCATGCGTACGTCGATGCAACACCGTCGGTGACGGTTCCGAACCCCGTCTCCCGTTTCGCTTCACGTACAGGCTTAATCCCCCCCCCCGCAGTTTCAAAATGGAATGCCCATTTTCAACAAATCATTTTCTTGTGTTCGTAATCCTTAATTTAGGAATACTCTTTTGTATGTT
>Ga0209629_10003426_pt1 | contig 11344 bp, 1 predicted proteins | sample TergutCu122P5_FD_187286 | JGI IMG/M metagenome (GOLD analysis project Ga0209629, IMG submission 187286) | Cubitermes ugandensis P5 segment gut microbial communities from Kakamega Forest, Kenya - Cu122 P5 (SPAdes) (version 2) | ecosystem: Host-associated > Arthropoda: Insects > Digestive system >...
GACGGTTCGCACTTGATAGCAAAAGACATCCAAGACTCCGAGGGCACTTACACGTATGATGCGATTCTCTACGGCACCGGTATCGCACGGGGAGGTGGGGAAATCGCAACAGCAATCGTGACCGTAGGCTCGCCCTCGACCCTGCCCGTGGTGACCTTGGATTCAATCAGCGAAGGCATCTACAAGGATCGGTCAATAACAGGCGGCGGCTGGGCGGCTGATTTGCAGGACGGAGCACCGGTCAATCGGGTCGAATTATGGATTGATGGCAACTATCGCTGTAATGTGTCTTTGGGTGAAGACCGCCCTGATGTGCCGGAGGAAACAGGGCACCCTGACTGGCGCTATTCAGGTTTCAGCTTCAACATTCCCGCATCAAGTCTCGGTGCGGACTACCATTCCTTCCAAGTTAAAGCATTCAACAATTCCGATGACTTTGCCGTTAGTAATATTCTAATGTGCCGCGTGGCAAATCGCCCATCGGTGACAATCTCGCCAAATGTCACCCAAATAAAAGTCGGCCAAGGCATTTTCATAGACACATGGTATTCAGTCGATTATGTCAACGGAGACGTGCTTATGGAAACATCGCTCAATATGGTGGATGGTGGCAACGAGGTCACCGTGGCCGGCGATGGCACGGGCAGCGAACGCAGATCAGGATACAAGAGATACTATTTCACGCCAACACATGCGGGCACCTATGTCTTCAAGGCGCGGGCCATTACTAGTTATGCATATACTGAGGGTTGGATCGTCTACGCCACCTGCACCGTGACAGTGAACGACTACAATCATGCAACTTTTGTTTCGCAAAATGTGCCCGCCTCCATGGTTGCTGGAAGCAGTGCGACTGTTACCGTGACAATGCGCAATGCCGGCAGCAAGCCGTGGAACAATAATTCGCCATATCCTTACAGCTTGGGCAGCCAGAACCCGCAGGATAACGGGACATGGGGGCTTGGGCGTGTGAGCGTTGGCGACGCGCCGGTGCAGCCTGGCGAAACCAAGGCATTCACATTCACAATCACCGCGCCGGCAATGCCAGGCAATTATAACTTCCAATGGCGCATGGTGCAGGATGGCGTCGAATGGTTTGGCGATAACTCCCCCAATGTTGTCATTTCCGTTGTCAAGCCATCAATCAATGCTAATATTCCAAACTGCACCACATCGGTCTCTTATGGGGGAACGCTATCGGGCACCGGCTATGTCAATTACAGCGGTTCTTACCTTGATCGTATTGTCCTCAATTTTGGAAATATAAGCACAACCGCCACCCTCTCCGGCAATACCTTTAATTTTTCCATCCCCGTGTCGGCCATGTCGCTTGGCGCACATTCATTTTCCGCTGTCGCTTGGGGCGTTGACGGCTCCTATACAAATTTGTATACTGGAAACTTTACGGTCGTCCCCGTCAATGGCTTCCCTGCCATAGGTTATGAGCAAGTTCAGGATTTCAATGGCATCATGGCTAATGCCTATTATGATAATCCAGTAGGCTCCGGATATCCAGCCTGCCGCACGATTGGAACTGATGGCACTTGGTATAGCTGGACACCGGTTTCCACAACCAAGATTGGCGACAGCCAGCTTTCGCTTGTGCAAAACACTGACAGTTCCCTGACATATACAAATCGCATGTCCTCTGGCAGTTCATGGCGCGGTAACGAAGCCGTGCTTCTAATAAAAGACCCGGTCAAGCGCTACGTCTTGGAGGTCGGCCATGATGAATGGGTTGATGATTATAATGAAAATGGCTATTGGATTGGTAGTCACTGCGAGTGGGTTACCGAATATTATGAATATTTCGATGTGCGCGAATCGCGCGATGCGCGCTCCCGGCAGATCAAAGCCGGCGATTCCCAGATCGGAGTTCATGAATATGAATACACCCTTGAGTGGCGCGTGGTGCGCTCCACTTTCTGGGGGACAAATTATGGCCAGGACACTGTGCAAAGCGTAACCGTCCCCTTTGATCCTGCATGGTCTGGCAAGGAGATGATGGTGCGCGCTTGGGCTTTCCAGCGTGTTGGCGCCGATGACAGAAAGGTTGAATTTTACACGGCCCCCACACGCATCTTTTATGTTGGATCACCACCGACCGTCCATATTTCAGCCAAGGAGCAGCATGCCAGTAACGGCGAGGAAAAAAGCATCACCGCCGCAATGGGAGAACGTGTCAAATTTTCCTTGTCTGCCGCCGATGTGGACGGTGATTTGAGGGCGATAAATTTCTGGGTCAGCACGCCGAATGCGCCTGGCTTGCGAAATATCTGTTACAATGGCTCGCTTAACAATGGGTTTATAGAAAATACGACGACGGACACTATAATGAATTCAGGCGGCGTGAATCGCGCTTCCCTCGGCCCTGAAGATCACAGTTTTACGATAACTCTCAACGAGGGCTTCGGCACATATCAGTTCCAAGCGCGTTCGCGGGACAGTCGGGAGATATCAAGCGGAACCGCGATTATCAATGTGCAAGTGGACAACCATGCGCCAGTTGTCATCCAGAAAATCAACGGTATAGCCCAAGGAAATATTGATGGCTCAATCGGAGTGCCTATCCCAATAGAAATATCCAGCACTGATCCTGACGGCAATCTGCGAGCAGTCAATCTCTGGGTTAAAACCCCTACACATGATTGGCGCAATATTCGCGCGGATAAATCACTCAACGGTGGTTATATCGAAAATGCAACCACGGATAACTTTATCTCGTCAGATGGAGTTGATGTTCCTTCCCTTATCGGGCCAAAAAACTACAATTTTACTCCAACTCTTGACGAAGGCGTTGGCGTTTATCAATTCACAGCTCGCGGTATCGACTCATTGGGAATGACTTCCACTATGGATGTCCTTGTCTCGGTCAATGTTATGCAGGACAACCAGCCGCCCAACATCCCAGATGGCCTGTCTGTTTCAAACATTACAGACACAAGTTTCACACTCTCGTGGAATTCAGCCAGCGGTGCCACTGGCTATGAGGTGCTCCTAAATGGAAGTTCCTGGGGCACCACGACCAGCATCCCGAAAGATATCACAAACCGTGCCTCTGGCACGGCCTATTTGGTAAAAGTCCGTGCTTATAACAGCACGGGCAACTACTCCGATTGGAGCAGTCCTCTATATGTGACCACAACCGGCCTGCCACAAGGTTGGTTTGACAAACATGGTCCGAATTCCAGCGACCCTCTCGACCCTCTTGGGGCGTCCTCCAATGGCAACGGTCTCTCCAATATCGCCGAATTCAATCTTGGCTCATCGCCCGGTGGTTCCGGGGGCGGTGTGCAGGGCGTCCCTGACATCATGGCACAAGTCGGAGTCGCCACACAAATTGATGTCTCAGGCACGTATGTCCCCGGAGTCACCACAGGCGAGTTTGCCGTTGATAAGAATGGTGCCGCAACCTACTCCATCCCCATCGCAGTGACGCCCGGCTCTGGCGGTATGCAACCTTCCATATCGCTGGAATATAGCAGTGCCAATGGATCGGGCATTGCAGGCTATGGCTGGTCCCTTGCCGGCTTGTCATCCATCGTTCGCTGCGGCCAGTCCATGTTATTGGACGGCCAGTTTCATGCGCTCGATTTCAGCTATGCGGATCGCTATATCTTTGACGGGCAGAGGCTCGTGGCGATTTCCGGGGACGATGGTTGCAACGGCACGGAATACCGCCTTGAGTCCGATAATTTCACACGGATTATTTCCTACAGTGACGGCACCTCAGGCAATGGCCCTACTTGGTTCAAGGCGTGGACAAAATCCGGCCTGATTGTCGAATTGGGCCATACTGTTGATTCGGCCCAGAAACTGGGAGAGCGTCCGGAAGTCTTCACATGGCAGGTGAACAAAATTTCCGACACGGTGGGTAATTACATGACCTTCCGCTATGACTCATCCTCCGGTCAGCAAGTTGTCGATCGAATCGACTACACAGGTAATGTCAGCTCAGCACCCTATGCATCCATAAGGTTCGAATACGAAAACCGATCTGACGTCATGTCCGGCTATATCAAAGGCGAAAAAATAACGTCAAACAAGCGTCTCAGCGCCATCAAGGTGTTTTACGAGGATCAGCCCGTGCGCACTTACAATCTTGATTACACGGAACGGGAATATAACCGCCGGTCAATTCTCACATCAGTGACGGAACGAGGAGAGGACGGCAAAGCCTACAGGCCTATAACCTTTGAATACTCTGATCCTCATCTTGGCTGGAAAGAGGATAATCTTCTTGTTCCACCGCTCATTCTTGCCGGTGCCAGCAATAACGCGCCATTGCCTCCCCAAGGAGTTGCCTTTGTAGACCTTGATGGGGACGGACGGGTGGATTGTGTCCAAAAAATGCGTTGGAATGCGGGAAGCTATACCAATATTGACCTTAGGGACGAAAGTCATGTATGGCTGAACAAGGCAGAAGGCTGGGTTTCCGCATCTGGAGAACCGGGAAACTTGGATTACAGGCTTCCCGATGGATGTGAACTTTCATATCATAACTCCTCGGATACAGGCACACGTTTCGTTGACATCAATGGTGATGGGCTTATTGATGTCATAAATCGTGCGGGAATTGTATTCCTCAATACAGGAACTGGATTTGAACGCAATGCAAATGAAAGGTTCTCTCTGCCATACGAGCCACCAGTAGAATACACGCAGGCATATGGCGGGATTTACAGGGAGCGGATCGAGATTCTTGATATCAACGGCGACGGAAGGCCGGATATTGTGGGAATTACCACAGGCTACGATGGTTCAGGCAACACGATGCAAGACAAAGTCGTCGACACATGGATTAACACCGGCGGTGGAAGCGAAAACGATCCAGGATCAGCTTGGAGCTTTAATCCCAATTTTCAGGTCTTAAATTATTCATCCGCCGATCCGGCTGTCCGCTACATCGACCTCAACGGTGACGGTCTTACTGACGTCGTGTATAGCTGGTCACAGAACGGGACTCTGCATAAATCGGCGCGAATAACAGGCATCGGGAATTTCCCAAACTATTATCTTCCCGTACCACTGAGCGTTTCTGTTAATAACGATGCCGGGGGTTACGTGGGCACGGAATTTGTCGATCTCAATGGTGATGGATTACCTGATATTGTCACCCGAAACAGCGGTGCCGGGGCCTACAGCAGGGACATGGCTTACCTAAATACAGGCATCGGATGGGTGGAGGCTCCCGAATACAAGGCGCCTGTTGCCTTGGCGGATGGCACTATCTCAAAGGGATGCGTGTTTATGGATATCAACAACGACGGGTTGCCCGACCTTGTTTGCGCCAGCGACAGCTATAGCGGTGCTTGGTTAAACACCGGCACAGGCTGGACGCAAGCCCCATCATATATGAATTTGCAGCGTCAACTTTATCAGTCAGGCAGAGGTTCCGCCGGGGCAGATCTAATTGATGTAAACGCGGATGGTGCTGTTGATGAAGTCTGGAATTGGGACGGAGACGGCTCTTCGACCGCCAATGCTTACATTAATCGCAGGGTAAACCCGGACAAATTGACCAAGGTCACATCCAGCCTTGGCGTTGCCGTTCAAGTAACCTACGCTCCGCTCGCCGAGCTTGATCCGCAATCAGGCATGCCCACGGTCTACGAGAAAGACTCCAATGCGGTTCCGCCCAAGGCTGATATTGCCGCGCCCTTGTATGTTGTCAAAACTGTGTCCAACGACGACGGTTGTGGAGGAACTTACGATCTTGCCTACCGCTATGGAAACTTGCGCGCAGAACCGGGCCGCGGATCGCTGGGCTTTGAATGGATGCAAGTCACAGACGCCCAAACAGGCATCAAGACAAAAACATACTTCAGTCAGGATTATCATACCATCGGCATGACTACCCACCTGGTCACCACAGCCCCCGACGGCGTCAGGCTCAACGAAAGCACCAGCACCCTCGAATGGCGCCATGGCCCGAATGACAAAGTGCGGTTCGCCTACGTTGCAGCGACACTCCAGAGCACTTGTGAACTTAATGACACACCGACCTCCACCACATTCACAACTTATGAATACGACGAGTATGGGAATGCCACCTCGGTGGTTGTTGACACATCGGATGGGGCTGGAACAGAAACATATAAGAAAACATCAACCAACACGTATGTTGATTGGATAACCGCACCTTCTCAAGACTCGCTCAACTGCTGGATGCTCGGACGTCTCACCCGCAGCACTGTCACCACGGAGGCTCCCAATGTCTCGACGCAGACGCGCACATCTAATTTTGAATATGATAAGGTCACAGGTCTTCTTACCAAGGAAAGCATTGAGCCTGATGACAACGATGATCCATCGTTGAAGATTACCACAACCTATGAGCACGATTCCTTCGGAAACAAAACCAAGGCCACGACTACTGGCTTCGGCCTCGGAGATAACGGGCGCACCATCAAGACAACCTATGACTCGCAAGGCCGTTTCCCGAAAGAAACCGAAAATGCCAAGGGCCATAAGGAGACATACGTCTATAATCAGGAATTGGGCGTCATTGAGAGTCAAACCGGGCCAAACGGTATCACAACAAAATGGGAATACGATAGCTTCGCCCGACAGGTGAAGGAAATCCGCGCCTATAAGGACCCCAACTCGCAGACACAAACTACCACGGATTATTTGTGGTCAACTCCTGCTGCCGACCTTCGCTCAACCTACCTGATAAAGACCGAATCTTCCGGTTCCGCCCCTGCCATCACTTTCTTCGATAATATGGGCCGGGCCATCGCCGCTTGGGCGGTCAATCCCGGCGATCTGGACAAACACAAGCAACCATGTGTTGTCGTTACTGAAACATATTATGACAACTACGGACGCGCGTGTTCCAAATCCATGCCCCATTATATCGACGAGCCTGCATCTCACTGGAGTGAAACATTCCACCACGACATCCTGAACCGTCCGCTCGCCATTGCCACTCCCGATGACGACAATGGGGAGGTCATCAGCAGCATCGAATACGACGGTCTGGTCACCCGCACTACCAATCCGCTCGAACAAGTCGAGGAGACAATAAAAAATACGCAAGGACAGATTATTAAGCGTGTCAGCAACGCCAAAGCCGCTGCCGGCAGCCTTGAACGCGGTGAAATCTCTTACAAGTATGATGCCTACAACAACCTTCTTCAGACCTCCGTTTATCGTGAAGATGGCACGGCTGTCGAAACTACATTTGAATATGACAAGCGCGGGCGCAAAATCAAAATGATCGACCCGGATATGGGCACATGGTATTATTCCTACAATGCGGCTGGTGAATTGATTTCACAAACCGACGCCAAGGGTCAGAAAACCAAAATGGAATATGATGTTCTTGGTCGCATGATTACACGCACCGATGCGGACGGCACCGTCACCACATGGACTTACGATACTGCCCCGCTGGGAAGCACGAGCCAAGCCAAGGGCAAACTTGCCTCCCTGCTTGTGCATAAAGACGGTGATTCGGATTATTCCGAAACCTTCGAATATGACAGCTTGGGCCGTCCCGTGACTCACTCCATGACCATCGTCGTCGATGGCAATACTGGCGGCAATACTTATACAACTCGTCAGGAATATGATAATTACAGCCGGCCCACCGTGATGACCTACCCCGATGGTTTCAAAGTGAAAAACGTCTACAGCGCTCTCGGATTCCTCACGGAAGTTCGCGCTGCCGGCGGCACGATTCAATCAACCGGCCTCTACCGTGACGTCCTGTCCGACCATCTCTTCTGGAAGGCGGATTCCTACACGGTCGCTGGTGCCATCGACGGAGCGATCTACGGCAATGGCCTCACGTATGATGCGGTTATCAGCCCGATTTCAGGCCGCATACAGGCGATTACCGCAAGCGTCTGCGATCAAGCCGGGGCTTATCATGCCATCAACCATCTCTACGAATATGACTCATTCGGGCAGGTGACACGACGCATCGACCAAGTCGCGGATCGGGACGAGCGCTTCTACTATGACGGCCTAAACCGGCTTGTCTCCTACAATATAAATGGCGGACCGGCAACTAAGGTCACTTATGATGCCTTGGGCAACATCACTAAAAAGTCCGACGTGGGAAATTATTATTATGATGATCCAAATCACCCTCACGCAGTAACCAGGGCGGGCGCGCAAACATACGTCTATGACGATAATAACGGGAACCAGATATCCGGCCCGGATCGGGAATTGGAATGGTCTGCGGCAAACCAAATCAAGAAAATTACCAATACCAAGACCAATATCTCGACGACCTTCCGCTTCGGCGCCGCCCGCGAACGCATAGTGCAGGAGCGCAGCGATGGCACAAAGACCATCTATGTCGGCTCCGCTTACGAAGTGGTAATTCACCCTGGCGGTTTGCGCGAGGAAAAATGTCATGTTTTCACCCCGCTGGGACGAACAGCGACAAGAACCGTTCGTAACGACAGCAAGATAGAAACACGTTACTATCATCAAGACGGCCTCGGCTCCATAGTGGCCGTGAGTGACGAATGTGGACGAATTGAGGAACGTTTTGCCTTTGATCCATGGGGCAGCCGAATTCCACTGGTTAATATGCGCAACGAAACCGGCGGGGAAATCACCCGCGGCTTTACTGATCATGAAATGCTTGATGATTTCGGAATAATCCACATGAACGGGCGCGTTTTTGATCCAACACTGGCGAGGTTTCTCTCTGCTGATCCGTTTGTCAGCGACTCTTGCTCATCGCAAGCATTTAATCGTTATAGTTATGTGGAGAACAATCCACTTAATTCTATTGATCCGACCGGTTATTGGAATTGGCGGGATGCTCTCGAAACAATAGCCATAGTAGTGGCAGTGGCGATTGTTACTTATTGTACTTGGGGAGCGGGAACAGCTGCAGGTTGGTCTACATTTTGGGCTTACACGGCCGCAGGGGCGGCAGGGGGCTTTACTAGTGCCTTCTTGACAACAATGGCCGCAGATGGAAGCGTGTGGCAAGGGATCAAAACAGGTGCTGTGGGCGGAGCTATAGCTGCATTAGCCGCTGCGGCAACCTTTGGAATCGGGGAATATTTTAGCACCCACAGCGAAGGAATCTGGGCTAATGGATTTGTCAAATGGATAGGAAAGAGGCTAGCTGATGCCGCTGTTGACGGACTGGAATCAGAAGCGTCAGGCGGAGAATTTCGTAATGGGTTTTATTCTGGTCTTGTTGCAGACGGGGGGAACCAAAACGGTGGGCCATTTGGAATCGTCCAAGCGGCCATTGTAGGTGGAACAATTGCAGAATTAAATGGCGGGAAGTTTGCCAACGGGGCTATAACCGGCGCAGGTGCCTATGTTGCCATAACTTTAGCATTCGAATTAGGCACGTCGGGAGGTGCAATAAATTCGATGTCTGCTGATGACAAGAGCGGCCTAGCTTTGGCAAAACACGTATATGATAAAAACTATAAGGACGATATAGCTGATGCACCTGGTTACCATTTCACTGGTGATGCTATTGATCATTCCAGCACCACAGGGCTTCGCGGTGCCGTTTATTCAAATGGCGTTAGGGATGTGCTGGTATTTCGCGGATCCTACGGAAATTGGTCTCTTTGGAAATCAAATTTTCTTCAGGCTCTTGGATTTAATAATCCATTGTATACAGAGGCGATCAACTATGCTACAAGTGACTATATGCGCACTAAATATCCAAATCTGCAATTTGCAGGACATTCGTTAGGAGGAGGGCTAGCTGTTGCCGCCGCACTTGCTACTGGTGGCAAAGCGACTGTATTTAACGCTTCAGGTCTTAGTTATAATACCATAGGAAGCTATAATATGGCAAATGCACATATAGTCAATTATCGTAGCACTTTTGATCTTCTCGGCCTAGGAAACGCATTGACTCCAGTTATCGTCCCTGGTAGACGAGTGTCATTGGGAATGGCTGGGCTTCACGGAGTGGCCGGTTTAGTCAATGCAGTTGAAACACCATGAATATTATGAACAAAAAAGCAATTAAAATTACTGGAATGTCATCAATATTTTTTTTGATGATTTTGACCATGTTTGCTCAAATTACCACTGTTAAACCTGAAAAGAAAATGAATGAGCAAATTAAAAAATTAGATGCTGCCGAAAAGAAAAGCAATGAGGAGTTAAGCAATCAGGCAGTAGCGTTTATGTCATTGAAAACCATGTTTCCTGATCAAAAGGTACGTGCACTGGCTGAAGCAGCGGGAAAGGGTAAGCTCCAGACTATTGACCTGTTGATAAGGGAAGGAGTTGATGTAAACTCTCGCGGGACTCAAGGAGCTACACCCTTATTTTGGGCCATGCACAATTACGCTGGTTTTGAGAAGCTTCTTAGTCTTGGCGCAGATCCAAATATTATTTATAACGACGGGAATAGTGTCATGTTTGGTGCTATTATACAAGTGAAAGATTTGCGCATACTAAAAGCAGCACTAGAACATGGTGGAAACCCAAATCTGACTACGGGGGAAGGTGCAAGCCGGAGCACTCCGATGACATACGCAATAAATCGCGGAATTGATGCGGTTAAATTATTATTATCATACGGTGCCAATATCAATGAGAGAGATTATCTTGAATCCACTCCGGTCATGACATCTGCAAGAATGGGAAAATTTGAAATGGTTTATTTTTTATTAGAGTCAGGCGCAGATTATCGTCTTAAAAACAAATTTGGTTATGATGTTGCTAGTGAAACAATAAGATATATAAATAATCCACGGTCAGGAGCAAGGCGGGATAAATGGCAAGCAAAGGTAATAGAGTGGCTGCAAGCGCACGGCGTGGATATTCATTCACCTTCCACAGAAAAAGTCGGAACACCCGAAAAAGTCGGAACACCCGAGTTTCGTTGATTTTTCCTCTAGCTGCAAAAAACTCGAAGCACCCGAGGCGTTTTCTCAATTTTTTATTCTCGCCAATCTACAAAAACCCACCAATTCTTCTTTTATTCTTTTTATGAAATATGAAAATCAAGAAAATGCAACCTTCTTTGTTATTTTACGAGAGGCATTTGGAAAATATCGCCATACTCGGTCTGCTCCCTTCGGTTTGGCCTTGGCTTTCATTTTCTGTCTTCTTGGTTTCTCCACACAGGACGTCGATGCTGCTGGCATTGTCAAAGTAGCCGCTGGTTGGACTCACAGCCTGTATTTGACCAGTGACGGCATTCTCTGGGGAATGGGGGAGAACTCTTCCGGGCAGCTAGGCCATGCTGTCAGCAGTTATTTGCCCGCGCCCATGCCCATAGCTTCCAATGTTATCACAGTATCCGTTGGTTGGAGGCACAGCCTCTATCTAACCAGAGATGGCGATCTTTGGGGCATGGGAATCAATTCCTCCGGACAGTTGGGCACCG
>Ga0209629_10003427_pt1 | contig 11343 bp, 15 predicted proteins | sample TergutCu122P5_FD_187286 | JGI IMG/M metagenome (GOLD analysis project Ga0209629, IMG submission 187286) | Cubitermes ugandensis P5 segment gut microbial communities from Kakamega Forest, Kenya - Cu122 P5 (SPAdes) (version 2) | ecosystem: Host-associated > Arthropoda: Insects > Digestive system...
AAAGAGGGGGGGAAAAAAAGGGCTTCACATTATGAAAGTGAACACAAAGCTAGTCTCATATTCACTGCCCCATATTTTCTAAGTTTCAGTTCAGTGTCCAGTATCATCCTTCTTTGCTCACTACAAGAATAGGTAGTGAAAATATTCTTATACTGACAGTCTATGAATACACAAGTGTCAAGTCACACAACAGTTATCATAGTACATAGTCTGCAGACATGCAGGTGTCAAGCTACACCACTGTCACTGTATGTCACATGATCTGTAAATATGCAATCTGTGATGACTCCTGTGCATTGGTATGTTATAGGCTGTTAGCATTAACATTCAAATTATTTATACGTCTTACAATTTATACATTTAAATTGTTCTGAAGACATCATACTACATACGCCTATAAAACAAATGTTTAGCAAATAACATGACAAATCACATACCATTACATGAGAGCAACAAGGACTCATGCTGACTTCTGCATTAAAATGAACTACATATTGAAAGTTTCAAATTCATTGCTGCCAGATGAATGATACAAAACAGTATGAATCAAAAATAGCTTTAAGTAAAGCAATTTTTACCTTTTGATTAAGCATCTGTTCTAACATTTCCTTCTGTCGCCTCAATTTCCTCTCCAATTCAACGTTTTGCTCATTCTGAGGCTGTGTCTGCAGATGCTGTAGATGAGCTGTGGATAAATACACATACAAGCCTTATTATTTTCAAATATGCCACTCCTTCTATTGAAACATCAAACATCAGGACAGTCGGTCAGTGTGTTCTACAGAAAATGGATGACATCCAATTTAAACATGCTGGTGTTCAGAAGTTACATCTGAACATGAAAAATCTATAATCCCAAGTTTATAGCTGAACTTATAATGCACACTCAATATTTTTCATTATTCAAATATAATTACAGTGATTAAATAAAGAAAAATTAGATGATAATGTATGTAGCATATACAGGAAAAATGAGGAATGCATAAAAAACTTTGATCATAAAACCTGAAAAGATCATGTCTTCAACTACTAGCCAAAAGAAACTATGGTAAAAGTGTGTTTCTAAAATAGGTATAACACTGTAGTAACACAAATTACATACATGTCAATTCCCTATACAAAGGTTATAACTAGTAATACTGGGCTTCTGGACTGTCCATCATGTAGTATTCCAAACAGAACAAACACTGATAATCTCCTTCATCAGCCTACATGTATGTAAGAGGGTAATACAAATAGATCTTCAAAACATAAATTGTGACAATGCAGGCTGAATGCACAGGGCCTGGTACAGGTTCCAGTCCAAGGGTCTAATGAACACAGTAATAAATCAAGATGGGATGTGACACTAAGGCAGTATGGTAGAAATGCATTGGCCCCAGATCCCAGAAGATGAACTCCACTGACACAGCTGTGAAAACCATTATCTCACACAGGAATTAAACCTCTGGATTCCACAAAAGACAGATAAAGCTAGAAGTGTCACACAAAATGTTTGCCCCATATTTATTTTTCCATATAGCGTATATGACTGATGGTAGGAGGACTGGGGAATAATAAAAGGACACAATTTGAAAAGAAGCAGTTACAACCTGAGGCACTATCCCATCATCTGCATGGCAAGACTGAAGAAAAACCTCAGTTAAGATAGCCAATGCCCCAAGCAACTTCCAACCCAAACACCCCCCATACCGAAGTCTAAAGCATAACCATTACATAAAATTCCTTGAGAACAGGGTTGGAGGGGGAAGGGGGTGGGGGGTCAGAAACAGACATGAAAGACAAGCATGCTGGTATTCAGGTACTTGTTCCAGAAAAGGAACTGAAGTTCTCTAAATGACTGTACCTGCTTAAACTTTAATGGACGAACAGGACAATTCTGTCCCATTAAAAAGTACATCCTTTTCGTCTGAAAGGAAAAACATTGTGCTGCAGTGGGCATTGAAACTGAATAATGCTCTGGCTAGAGCAGAAACCTGGCATTTAGAACACCATACATTAAAGGTTAAAAATGTATATTACTGGCCACTATACCTGCTATAAGGGAGGAGAACAGGATGAGAAATTCTGACACACATGATGCCAAAACACATTCACCACTCTTGCATATAGAAGAAACAACACATATTTCATAACTTAAAATGTACACAGACCTCTTCTTTGTAAACTCTTGTGTACGATGCTGATTATGCATGGTTAAATTTAATTATGTCACCTCACTACACTTCTGCTGTCACAAATGAAGTCATTTTGAAAGAAAGACAAAAGACAACAATATGAATTGGTCAAGGAAGTCAAAATGAGCTGCAGTGGAAGTATTACAGGAAACAGGTGGATTATACAGTGAAAAGCCAGATTTAAACTTTTGACTGCTACACCTGGACAATAAATTCCATGAATTATTTACTTACCATTCAGTTTGGTACATTCGTGATACTGCAGTGCAAACGCTTCTTGTTCCTGTTCCATTTTACGTAAATCTTCACCAGTTTCCTGTGTTCGTCTCCGTAAGTAGTCAAGTTGCTGAGCAATCTCAGCATTCGAGTCAGTAATCAATGGTAATCCTGGATCCACAATTCCACCTCTTCCCAGAGCAGCCTAAAAGCAAATTTCCTTATCAGTTACTGCGTCAGGAACTGCAACCTTCAAATGCTTTTCACATAAAGGTAATTTCATGAACATTTCCCAGTACACAATGGGTTTACTTACATTCTCAACCTGCTGTACTAGCTTCATCTCAGTGTTAAGACAGTGTCGAATGAGACGGTAAAGACCCAGAGGATTATGACTGTATCGTTGCTGTAAAAATACATACACTCCGTGAAATCATCCTCAGAATTACATTCAGCAAGTATGTGCCACTGTTTCATATTCTAGCCTGGGATACCCAAGCAGAGCAAAGACCTTTGTCTACTGGCTAAGGCATTTTCTTTTCTATTTAATGTAAAATGCACTCTGTATCTTAGACTATACAAGCTGGTGGGAGAATAACTGGTGAATGGTAAAACACAAAGGGAAAATCACACAGTCTTAAGTAAAGAATGTAATGCACATTTGTGTGCCATGATAAGGAGGGAATTTCACAAAAAGATAAGTTAACTATTGACTGCTCAATACAAACTCAGTTAAATGGCATTTGGTGGAAAAGTCTGCTAAAATAATACAACTTATTTTTGCCTGTTACTTACTCTGAACATATTGGCAGCCTCAATTAGTTTCAGTTTTGTAAGAAATAAATCTTCTGTTGTCATTGTAGTTGCTTTTGCTTCTAATTCCTGAATTAGAGATGCAACGAGTCCTGTCACATACTGTTCATGCTGTGGGTGGTTGTCCAGATCCACTTCCCTGAGAATCAAACACATAAAACTGAAGTACACTTTCACACAATATCAGTGTTAAGTAACTGGCATCTGCAGAGTACTGCCAGTCTACAACATAATTCATGACAGTATGCAAATTGTTTGTAACATATTGTATGCATGTTGAAGTACCACTTCTTAGCAGCAATCGTGTCTTCGCTTGTCAATATCATGATAGGTAGGTTTCACCCTTTCGTAGGCCACGAAGGCCCTTAGGGAGGGTAGTGGTATAGCTCTACTGTATTTTTGACCTCGGCACTAGTAGGGGGTGAGGGGTCAGAGTCACGCCCCGCCCGCAACTTACCCCCAGGAAAGACCTGGTACCCATTGTACAGGAGGCTGGGTGGGCCTCAGGGCCGGTCTGGACAGGTGCAGAAAATCTCACCCCCCACCGGGATTCGATCCCCAGACCGTCCAGCCTGTAGGCAGTCGCTATACCGACTACGCTACCTGGCCCGCCAGTATCACAACATACAATAGTTAAAACCATTAAGAGAGGTTAACACCCATATTACAAAATTAAATTTCATGCATGTAATTAACATAACAGGTTAAAAATGAAGATCTGAACTGCAACCAAAAGACTCAACAGCAATACTCCCACAGTGCTTAAATAGACATAACTACCAGACCTACTGAGAAAAGTAAAGTGCATGTTCTCTATCAGGTCTGCAGAAGGAAGAGGAAAATATACTCAAATACAAAGAAAGTTAGATGTTTATATAATGTACTTTACCTGTTAATATGATGATCCTGCACATAAAATACAACCCACCCCTTTCACAATTTTTATTTTTTGTGAAAAAAAACTATACAGAACATGTTTAACTTCGTGCCTGACTATAAGGCAACCAACTATTTTTCAGATGATGAATTAGTAACAAATGTTCCTTGTATATTCCGGTAAATACAGTATATTAGATTGCTCAAGATATCCAACACCAATACCATTCTTAATTTATGGCAATGTTGAATAATGTATTTAAGATTTGGGGGGGACGGGGACGATTTGGGATTATTCACTTGCGTGGGACCCATATAGTAGCAGATAAACTTAATACCTACCATCCCGGACAATACCCAGTTACTGTTAGTACAGCCAAAAATGTATGGAAATATGGCCTGTGGTACAAAAACTGAGTTTTTTAGAAATACAGTAAAAGTGCGCATGGTCCTAAGTACTGACTTTAGTGTCTCATTAAGTTTTACACTGTAAAAATTAATAATGACCCACATTGCCAGCAACAAAATGAAGAAAAATTCGAACAGAGGTGTCTGACATACTGAAAGAGTACTGTACAATAAAAGACAGACATAACCTTCAGTAGTCCAGACTTTTCCTATGCTCCAAATGTTTCCCAACAGTAAACAAGAAAATCTATAAATCTGTAACTAGTAACTTCTTCCACCTCCATTCTCTTAGTGACTAAAAATTTTTGTGACCAGTATTACCATATTTCCCAGCCCATAAGACACACTTTTTTTCCTGAAAAATGTGACCTAAATTTGACCTGCGTCTGATGCGCCGAGGGTAAGTATTATTTCCAAACTTATAAATACCCGTACATCTATTATACAACATCTTTATTGTGAGATAGTGAAGACAACCATGAAGATGATTTTAGTGGCAGTGACGACGATTTTCTGGGTTTCTATGATGAATAAATTATATTATGGTGGCTAATTTTGGTATGTAACAATCCTGTTTTCTTCCAATAAATTACTAAAATTAAAATACATTCATCATTATTTTTTTTCTAAAATTTTTAACGAAAAAATCACGGTGCATCTTATGGGCCGGGAAATATGGGGCTTTTTACCTCTCCCTTTGGCAAAGTTTAATAGTATTCCCAGAGGATACAGAATTTTGAGGTCAGTCAATGCATTCCTTATGAACTGGCAGAGGATGCTGCATTATGAACTTCAGATTCTTTGAAGCAAGATCAAATATATTATTTTTATTCCCTCATCCACTAAATGCAAATACACAATATGGGTAATCATGAAGTTTCATAAATTTTAAACCCATACTGTGAACAAACATGTTCAAAACAATAAGAGCAGATGAAGATTTGTCTTCTGGGATGTAATGGTGTGTTAATGACTCCTGAGCAGCACCACTAGGTAAAAGTAACAAGACTTGGAAACAATTACCTATACTGTACATTATGAATTAGACAGGGTGCTGTTCGTCATAAAACACAATGCTGTTATATTGACGACAGAATCCAGAACTACCATAGCTGAACATTCTGCACTCTCACTCAAAGTAATAGTGACATGAAAGGCCAAAATATACATACTGAGATTTAGAAAATACTTCATCATTCACACCTCCATGAAATGTATGATAATATCTTTCACAGAGGGTGCACAAATTCCAGGCACAAGGTGGCTGAGGCAAATAATTATGTACTTTGAGGTATAACATTTGTGAATCTCAGCATAGAACTTGCTTCATATCAACCTTCAGGCACCTAGAATTTTGAAGTGGCTACCAGATTTTTAGGAAATTTCACTGATACTTAATTACAAATTTAGGCGTACAGAAACATGAATTAAGACACCCAGTAACGATGGCTGCCATTCTGTTATCTTCATGCATGCACATACATTACTTCTAAATTCTTTACCTATAATGCCTAATAATACATACACATTATTTCTACATTCTTTACTACATGGGTGCAGTACACAACATATGCTGAAGTTTCTAAAAGTTACGAGTATTCTGAAGGCTTGAAACTAGGTACAATGTAGTAGTCATCATCACATTCATGAAACCTTTATGCTCACAGATTGTGGATTTTGAGCACTGCCCTTGCCAGAAACAGAATTTGGCAACTTCATCCAACTAATGAGCTATCTGGACCGTGAATGCCCGCAGAAATGTGTAGATACAACTACGGTATTAAGATGTGACAACAGACAGAATATCCTGGTAACTTGAAAGTCATAACTTAAATTAAAACAATTCTGTAGTAAACCTTCTACCAAACAAAGACAACAAAAACCATTTCATGTTAGTGAAAATGGGGCTAGTGTGGAATACAGCACTAATACATATACATAAATCTTACAGAAACCAGACCACTAAAAACATCCTCTCAGAAACACCACCAAAAAAAAAAAATTGTTACTACACAAAATGCAATAAACAGTATCAGGTGGTTGAAAGGTAAATAAATAAGCCGAGCCCAATATCCTGTGACTAATACAGTATCCAATCACACAACAGGATCATGTACAGCAGGGCTCGATGGCTGAATGAATTTTACTGCATTCAGCCACTATGTAAGCTTCAGATATATATTACACACCACTTCCATCCATTACATCCACCACAACCACTTCGCATGCACCATTCCTTCACAAATCCCATCGATTTCAACCACACGTCTGTAAACAATGCTGATAATGAAAAAACCCACAAGGACTCTAACAAAAAATCCTTAATTCCAAAACAGAAACACTGCTACAAACACAAAGAGAAATGACATCACATAAATGAAACAATGCACACACATCAACATAACCTTTACAGTCAAACCCCGTTGAATATTGATTTTCAAATCCAACTTCCATAATAACAAGTGCAATAAGTAAGTTAAATGTCAAATCAACATATCACAACACAATGGTGAAATGTCCAAGAAATACTACACCTTCCTTTATAATTGTTATGAGAAAAGTGAAAGTACAGTGCCTGGTGCAACACAAAAACAAAACCAGTGAAATATAACTGTCATAACAAAATACTGTTGACAATGCAAAAGACAGAATAAAAAATGTGTGGCAGTAACACAAAGCATAAGACACTCATCATCAAAAACAACAGCATGTGCAAACTAACATACTACTACAAAATGTCCATAACCCTCATTCTCAGTTTCCACACAATGAATTAACAATGGAATAATGTGTCAAACTACTGCACACAAATACTAGTGTGAATAATAAATTACCAATAAAACACTTTGTGAATTAAAACAAGTACTACATCCAAACTACAGCCCAATCGAATGGTAAAGAAAAAGGTAAGTTACAAGTGAATGATAACATCAACTAAATGTTACTACACCTAAACCATAAACCAAACTCCTGAGATAAATAGTGAATTATCAACAAAATAATTATTACCACACTAAAACACAACCCCACTTGCCAATAACAACAGTGTATTAACAATAAAATACCATATGAAATGTACTACCACTACACTAAACACATAACAGTAACTACTTGTCTCCGCAGAGAAATACAAACAAAATTATGCATCAACTACTACAATTGCTACTCATACTACACACATACTGTACGGTAAAACAACCCAACTGAGCGGCCAACACTGGTCCACTATCACCCCACTAAATGTCAGCATGGTAACTACACCAAAGTCCAGTCACTGCGTAAAAATTTCGCTCAGTATAGACTGCTCCACATGTAACAGTTCTAAACTCTGCCAGCTTCAGTTACTCAAATAAGAACATTTCACATGCAAAGCTGTGCTCAAGTAGAGACTAACCATTTATAAACTGTAAAGAAGTCTTATTTTCATCTTACACTGCTATGGAATATACTGCCTGTTAGTGTGGACTTATGAACATACCACATTTTCTCCTCAATCCATGCTGCAAGAAAGTGGCGAACTTCAATGGGGAAATGCTCCCCATATACAGCTCGCACTTGCTGGAGTGCATCTCCCTGGAGCTGCTGAGCCTTAGTCCAGAGGGACATTGGGTTGCAGTCCGTGTCAGAGCAACCTGAATATCCAAATAAAATAAATTAGTAAAAACTATTTTGTTCCAATTTCAACATCATATTCCACAAGAATTATCTCAACTTACGTGTGTCTTCATAGCAACAGGACGGTCTGTCTTTAACATCTTCCGACATGATAATTATTACTACAACCGTCCGACACGGGTAAATACAAGAAACATCACAACTAAACATATATGCCTACCATACAGCACATAATTTTGGCATATAACCGCCTAGCAACTACCGGCTATACTGCTTTTATTACAATTAGTGCTATTTTAAAGCCAAAAGTTCGCTCACAACAACTATATTTCACAGAGCACACCCAGGACGCTTCTGCTTACACGCTCGTTTATTGTTACGATTGAGAACTACACAGACTGTACGTATTACTAGGGACAAGGCCAAATGACGTAAAACAACGCAACAATGACCACTACATGCATCTGACTTTATCCAGCACATAAAAATTGCCTACACCTATCTTCAAGAGCTAACTTGATCTGTAAACGTGATTTCGACAACAAGAAAGTTGGGATGCCTGGAGACAAATTCCATACACCCAAACACTAATTCCCTTTTCGCGCCGATAAGTCTCGCTGCACTATATTACAACTTACCAAAACGTATGTCGGGATTTGTAGTTACTTGGACAACGAATTTTCAGTACTGGTGACTAATATTATTTCTTCTGAATAGTAATTACTAAGAAAATATGACATAAATGATCTGCAACAAATTTCCAAGAATTTCCAGCCATAAAAATGGAAAACGGATAATCACGTGACTGGCGCATGCGTCTTTCGAAGTATGAAAAAGTTTCGTGCGCAAATGTTTACATCTCTCGGTTAGATTTACGTCATGTGTAGCAAATTTAATGAAAGTGACTTATTTTTAAACATAAATATTTATAAAGTGACATAATTAAAGTTAATTTAATGCATTACAGTATTTGAGGAATGAGATAATACGATAATGAAAATGTTGTATATTTACATTTTCATACATGGCACAAAAAACATTATATTAAAGGTTACTGTATTTATATAGCATTAATCAATAGCATTACATGTCTGTGGTTCTGTACAAATGCAGTGGAACATGTAACGCAATAATGCCTTGAATTATACTTATCTATATGTTTTGTATTTGGTAACAGTCGACACTACGTGAATGTATGCACGTATGTTTGTACATAAACGGGAGCAAAGGCAGAACTGCCTATAGGTAAAAAAAACAGCAAACGTTCCAAGCAAAACCCTCCCTTTTTCGTTATCGGCACATGTATGAGATTACTAGCCAATCGTGTAGATTGCTATGCAAGTCTTAAAGAAACCTTGTGTGTTCCCATATTTGTAGAGTGGTACTGAAACTTACAGTCTTTGTGCCGTAAGGACCAAACTATTCCGTAACACTCGGAGTCTTACATTCTGTCTTTTAGTTATCAACACTGCTGACTTTTGCAACTGTAGTGTCAGTGTTTTGAGTATTCTGCCAGTATGTCCTGAATGTTTTGACGTCCGAAATTGTTCTTAGTTGAGGCAGTGTGCATGAATGAGATGACTGTTGTTGGATTGAGAAATTTTTATGGCGTAAAATGCAACAACCTGGCTTATAATGCGGTCATTATTAGTTTGGATGGTTTCTAAAGGGGATGTGACGACATTTGATGTAGCAGGTGGTGACAGCACTTCAGAACCAGCTGCCTATGCCTGGGGTAGAAGGCCCTTTTAGTTCATGAGTAATATACCTTGGTCCATTATGTTCAGAAATTAGTTTCTGCGCTCATCATACGAGCAGAAATTCCAAATATAAAAATGTTTGATAAATTATTGTTGAATGTGAAACCATGGATGCCTAAATTAATATGTTAGATCTTAAAGTTCATGAACGCGCATGGCTTCTGGATGTTACCCTTGTGTCATTCGTTAAGCAGTTAACTGATGTTTCAAAAGGATCATAGTGTCTTCATTTTCAGGGCCAAGTTGTCCAAGAATTTCAACAAGACCACTGCAGAGAACTCTAAATCTGGCATTTGTACACCCTTGACACTTCTGATGCTTGCCATGGTGCACTGCAGACTCTTTTAAGTCCTTACATGCTGCCATCCCCTTGTGCTCCACATGGTCATGAATGCATGTAACAGTATTGTAAATTTCAAATCCCTCCACCCTGGGCAGAAGTTGGAATTTTATCCAGAGTATCACTTAAGGGCTAAAATCCAGACTGAATAATATGACTTGGTGGAAGTTTTGCATAAACACTTGTGGAAGCAGAGATGCTGTATGGCTTGATTCTCAAGTTAAAATTTCAGTGTACCAAGGGTATGGGAAGAAGTGGATGTATGTCTGGAGTATCAGGAGAGCAGTGACACTCTTTTCAGCCCATTTTTTTTGGATGGGAAAGGGTGCATATGTGGCACAAGACTGATGATGAATGTCTTCTTTTCAGGTCTCTTTTGTAAATGGAATATTGTACACAGTATTTTAATGGAGCACTAATTAATGTGCACTCACTAGGAAGAAAAGCAGTTACCCTTGAGAGAAAAAGTCAGATGATATGTGGTATGAAGTCAGTAAAATGAGGTCCTCAAATGATTACAGTATTGGTGTTAACCATTACGATAAACAGATACTGTCGTAAATACGTTCTGTTCATATGGCAATTCATTCTTGCAAGATGCACTGTGTAGTTGTAGGTTGATTGATCTTGGAGTGTAGTATCTGTCCTGGCTGAATCATTTTTAGTGGAATTTATGCATTTTCATTGTTGTAAATGGAATTTTGAGTATCAGCAAAAATAGACTTTGATTCTAATTAATTTTGCAATGTGTACTGCAGTTAGGCTAATCTCATGTAACCTGACATTTATAATTGAGCATTTTTAAATTAATGTTATCACATACTCTCCAAATTAGGATACAAATAACAAAAGCAAGAGTGTTCAGATTATGGTCCAGGATATGACACTCAAGAGTATGCACCAGGAAATGAAATACAAAGATGCCTGCACACAGTTTATGTACAAGGGTGAGTCAAATGAAAACCTTAAATATTTTTTATCTCGTAATTTATTGAACACATAAGGTACACAATGACATCATTTTTCTACGTAGTCTCCATTGCGTTCCATACAAGTGTTCCAGAGCTTTGGAAGTGCATGGATACCGCTAGAAAAAAAGTATTTTGGTTGAGAGTGCAGCTACTCGTGCACCGCCTGC
>Ga0209629_10003429_pt1 | contig 11342 bp, 7 predicted proteins | sample TergutCu122P5_FD_187286 | JGI IMG/M metagenome (GOLD analysis project Ga0209629, IMG submission 187286) | Cubitermes ugandensis P5 segment gut microbial communities from Kakamega Forest, Kenya - Cu122 P5 (SPAdes) (version 2) | ecosystem: Host-associated > Arthropoda: Insects > Digestive system >...
AGGGCGCAAAAAATAGCAAAATATATGAAAAAATAGGAAAAAATAAAAAATATCAAAAATCGTATTGGGCTTATTTTCAGTGTATTTGTTTTCTTTTGTTTTCTTTTGTTTTCGTCAAAAGTACCCTCGCCGGGAATCGAACCCGGATTTTCGGTTTAGGAAACCAACGTTCTATCCATTGAACTACAAGGGCGGATATTTTTTAGTGATGCAAAAGTAATACAATTTTTTGAAAGCACAAGAAGAAACCCAGACCGAGAATCAAATTCAATGTTATGCCGGATCGACATCGTATTGAATGATGACGGATGCAGTCGAAGAATCTTTCCGTATTCGGTTCTGGGATTCTTCAATGATTTCGTGCAACAAGTGAATGGAAACACCGGTTTCTATTTTCAGTAATATCCGGCGAATGTGTAAATTCTGTATCCTGCTTGTTGCTGGCTTTTCCGGACCGAGCACGCGGTCACCCAACTTTTCCCGTAATAATTGCACGAATGTGCGGACGGCAGCGTTTACGATGTCTTCTTTTCTGTGTTTTAAGTAAATATAGATGAGCCGGTAGAGTGGTGGATAACGAAACAGTTGCCGTTCTTCCATCTGCATTTCATACATGGCGTCATAATGATGTGTCAGTGCCGTTTGAATCAACGGATGATCGGGATGCGAAGTTTGCAGGATGACTTCTCCGGACGTTTTTCGCCTGCCCGCCCGCCCCGCTACCTGAGCAATCAGTTGCCAAGCCCGCTCGTAAGCCCTGAAATCGGGAAAGTTCATCAGCGAATCGGCGTTGAGAATACCAACCAAACGCACGTTATCAAAGTCCAATCCTTTGGAAATCATTTGCGTCCCAATTAAAATTTGCGTTTTTCCGGATGTAAAATCAGATAGGATTGTTTCGAAAGATTTTTTGTTTTTGGTAGTATCCGTATCAAGGCGAGCGACTGACACTCCGGAAAATACCGCTTTGACTTCTTCCTCAACTTTTTCTGTTCCAAATCCCATCGGTTTTAAATCCGTATTTCCACATTCAGGGCATACGGATAAAACAGGATAGGTTCGTCCACAATAATGGCAGCTCAAGCGATTGCTCTGTTTATGATAAGTCAGACTGACATCGCAGGATTGGCATTTAGGAGTCCAATCGCAAATTCGGCAGGATATGGCAGAGGAGAAGCCTCTCCGGTTTTGAAACAGCAATATTTGTTCTCCTGCCTGTAGGGTTTCCTCCATTTTTTCAACTAAAAGAGGAGAAAAAATAGATTTCATTTTCTTTTTCCTTCTCAGTTCTTTGACATTGACAGGAATTATAGTCGGCAACTCTTTTTCTTCAAATCGTTTCTCTATCCTGACATAACCATATTTACCGGTTTGAGCGTTGAAACAGGATTCTATGCTTGGCGTAGCGCTTCCTAAAATTGTTTTTGCGCCGTGCATTTTTGCCAGCACAATAGCAGCATTTCGAGCGTGATAACGGGGAGCAGGATCTTGTTGCTTGTAACTCGGCTCATGTTCTTCATCCACAATCAATAGCCCTAAATTCTTAAAAGGTAGAAACAGCGAAGAACGTGCGCCCAAAATTATTTGATAACCCGAATCGTCGAGCAGATTATTCCAAATTTCCACTCTTTCATTATCGTTGATTCGGGAATGATAAACCCCAACCTTGCCGCCAAAACACTTTTGGATGCGTCCGGTGATTTGTGTGGTTAAAGCGATTTCGGGAAGCAGATACAACACTTGCCGTTTCTGTTCCAGCGTTTTTGCAATCAGGTGCATATAGATTTCCGTTTTCCCTGAAGAAGTTACGCCGTGCAAAAGACATACGTCTTTCTTGCGGAAACTTTCCGTAATCTCTTGAAAAGCCTGCTGTTGAAAAGGGCGAAGCGTATTCAGTTCCTGTATTTCTTCGGTATAAACGGGCAACCGGCTGATTGTTTTTTCAAAAGTTTCGAGAATGCCTTTTTCAATCAATCCGTTGAGTGAAGTAATACTTGCGCGGCTTTTAGACAATAAATCCTTTTTGGCAATAACTCCTTGTGTTACTTGCGTATATTCGATGAATTTCAGGAGCAGTTCTTCCTGCTTTATCGCGCACTTCACCGATTCTAACACCGGATTGAAATCATCGATACCCAAACAGGCTGAAGCAAAACGAACGTATGTTTCCTTTTTCTCCGAATAAGCAAGCTGCGATTCGGAGCGCAATCCCGCCGGAAGCGCGGCATGACTGACTTCGCCCAATTTGCAGAGATAATAATTGGCAATCCATTCCCAGAACTGAATCTGCGGATGACGAACAACAGGTCGTTCGCTCTCGACCGCCAAAATTGGTTTGATTGTTTTTAACAATTCGGGAGGATTTTCCCGGATAGAATGTACGATTCCCGAATAGCGTTTGCTCTTTCCAAATTCTACCAATACCTGAATGCCCGCTGCGATGCGATTTTCCATTTCCGTAGGAACGGAGTAAGTATAGGAATCGGCTAAAGGAACCGGTAGAATAACTTCGATATACATTAGAAGAAATATGCGGCGGTTATCGACCAGATTCGGGTTTGAGCTTTGAAATTAGAAAAAATAATATTCCCTTTTTCATCAACAAGAGAAACATCATTTTTATAATCATCATTTAAAGCAATCTGGTAATTAACTCCTACTTGCAAATGCTTTAGCAATTCAAATCCGGCGCCAAAATTTGCGCCTGCACCAAATTGTTTACTTTTCCATTCACTTAAAAGCAAATCTTTATTTTGACTAAGATTACCTTGAGAATTTAAGTTAAAACTAATGTAAGGACCGGCAGACAGGTAACAACTGAGAATATTAGCTAATGAAAATTTTTGTTTCAAATTAACTGGAATATCTAACGTACTCACTTTCTCGTCATAGTTTGCAATGGTTAATCCCTCAGTGAATTTTATTCCACTTTCGCTATATAGGATAGCGGCGTCTAATCCTAATCCCGTCAATGAAGAAATTTCTATTATTGGACCCACTTGAAAACCGGTAAAATTATCTGATTTCACTGCATCTGTACTGAAAGCGGCATTTGCTAAATTAACGCCGCCTTTCACACCTATCCGGATGCCTGCCTGAAGCGAAAATGCCGACAGATAAATAATAGTGAAAGTTATTATTACTGTTTTCTTTTTCATGATGATGTAGAATTTCAAAAATCAACTCTCAACTCATTTCGGATATTCCGTTATACCCACCAATTCAACCGTAAAAATCAACGTAGTATAGCCTTTTATTACGGTTTGATAATTTGAGTTTATCAGCCCGATTGCTCCATGCGCTAAATAGTAAGGTATCCATATTTCCCACTTATCGCCTACTACCATGTGTTGTAAAGCAAAAGAAAATCCTCTGGGAGTTGGGGTTTGATAAAGTCCATAATAAATTGGTCCATACCCATATCCCGCTGTATATCCAAGTGCATCATATACAGGGATTTTTATTGGTACTTTATTTAAACTGGTTCCAGCATCAAGAACAGTTGAATCGCAGTAAGTTACTTTATACAGTATTTTTACATCACTTGTTTGTAGCGGATACACGGTTCCTTTTAGTGAATCGGGTATCGTTGAAATATCTTTATAATACACTCCCGAAGGACCCGTGTTATCATCAGTTTGAATTGGATGATACGCCGGATTTTTTGTAATCGCATCGTAAGCGTTTGTGTTTGCCGTCCGCCACGCTTCGTCCACATTATCATTGTTTTTGCATCCGCTAAATGATACAAACAAAACGGCAAATAGTAATAAATAGAATAAATTTCTCATATTCTCTAACTAAAAAATTAACCACTAATCATTAACCACTAAAACTTAACTTCCGGCGCTTTTTCCGCTCCGGCATCCGATTTGAAATAGGGTTTAGCGGCAAATCCCGACATACCGGCGATGATATTATTCGGGAACTTGCGAACCATTGTGTTATAATTTTGAGCCACTTCGTTGAACCGCGTACGTTCGGTTGATATCCGGTTTTCGGTACTTTCCAACTGCGCTTGTAAATCAAGAAAATTCTGATTGGCTTTCAAATCGGGATAAGCTTCCACGCTTACCAATAAACGACTTAAAGCTGAACTTAATTCACCCTGAGCCGCTTGAAACTGAGCCATATTTTGTTCATTCAGTTTGGTCGGATCGATAGTTACTGATGTAGCTTTCGCCCGCGCATTGATTACGTTTTCCAGCGTAGTCTGTTCATGAGTTGCATAACCCTTAACCGTTGCTACCAAATTGGGAACTAAGTCGGCTCGGCGCTGGTATTGGTTTTCTACGTTTCCCCATGCGGATTTTACATTTTCATCCGCCTGCACCAGATTATTGTAAGTTTTTTGATACCACAAAACGGCTATCCCTACGATAACGAGCAATACAATGATTGCAATAAAAGACTTTTTCATACTTCTGTTATTTGTTTTAATAGATTTTTCATACTTATTTTATCGGCGATAATACTTCCCAAATCAGCAACGGGTACACGTTCCTGTTCCATTGTGTCGCGAAAGCGAATGGTTACGCAGTTATCGACCAATGTATCGTGGTCGATGGTGATGCAATAGGGAGTTCCGATAGCGTCCTGACGGCGATACCGTTTTCCGATGGAATCCTTTTCGTCGTACTGGCAAGGATAGTCGAATTTCAGATTATCCATAATTTCGCGGGCTTTTTCGGGAAGTCCGTCTTTTTTCACCAAAGGCAGAACGGCTATTTTCACCGGAGCCAGCACGGGCGGAATCCTGAGGACAACCCGCGTTTCTCCGTCTTCTAATTGCTCTTCCGTGTAAGAGCCTGCCAAAATGCTCAGAAACATACGGTCAACGCCGATGGATGTTTCAATCACATAAGGAGTATAGGATTGATTCAATTCGGGGTCGAAATATTGAACTCGCTTGCCTGAATATTTTTCGTGGCTGCTTAAATCAAAATCGGTACGCGAATGAATACCTTCCACTTCCTTAAATCCGAACGGCATTTCAAATTCAATGTCGGTAGCAGCATTGGCATAATGCGCCAGCTTATCGTGATCGTGAAAGCGATATTTTTTGTCGCCGAGACCCAGCGCTTTGTGCCAGCGCATCCGGGTTTGCTTCCATTGCTCGAACCATTTCAATTCTTCGCCCGGACGGACAAAGAACTGCATTTCCATCTGTTCAAATTCGCGCATCCGGAAAATAAACTGCCGCGCAACAATTTCGTTTCGGAAAGCCTTTCCGATTTGGGCGATACCGAACGGAATTTTCATCCGTCCGCTTTTTTGTACATTCAGAAAGTTTACAAAAATACCCTGCGCCGTTTCCGGGCGAAGATAAATCTTCATGGCGCCGTCGGAAGTAGAACCCATTTCGGTGGCAAACATCAGGTTGAATTGACGTACTTCCGTCCAGTTTTTGGTTCCGGAAATCGGACAAACAATCTCGTAATCGAGAATTATTTGTCGCAATTCTTCCAAATCTGAGGCGTTCAGCGCTTTGGCGAAACGGGTATGTAATTCGTCTTTTTTCGCCTGATTTTCCAAAACGCGCGGATTGGTTTCGCGGAATTTTTGTTCATCAAATGCTTCGCCGAAACGTTTTGCCGCTTTTTCTATTTCTTTGTTAATTTTATCGTCATACTTGGCTAAATGCTCTTCAATCAGCACGTCGGCGCGATAACGCTTTTTAGAATCTTTGTTGTCGATCAGCGGATCGTTAAAGGCGTCCACATGACCGGAAGCTTTCCAGATGGTCGGATGCATGAAAATGGCGGAATCGATCCCGACTATATTTTCGTTTAATAAAGTCATGCTGTCCCACCAATATTTTTTAATATTATTTTTGAGTTCGACTCCATACTGTCCATAATCATAAACTGCTCCCAATCCGTCGTATATTTCAGATGAAGGAAATACAAAACCGTATTCTTTGCAATGTGATACTAATTTCTTAAAAACGTCTTCCTGTTGCGCCATAAAAAATGTCATTAATTATTCTTTGCGGGTGCAAAGTAAGTTATTTTTTTTGAAAGAGAAAACATTCTTGCAAACATATTTGTTTTAATTACGTATAACTAAAAAAATAATTGATGGAAACCGAATTGAATAAGAAATTAGTTAAAAAAGTTTTAAATCAAATTCCTAAAAATAGGAAAGTTGTAGTTTATTTAGTCAACTTATTAAAAATAAGTCGCGAATCTGCTTATAGAAGAATCAGGGGCGATATTCCGTTTACTGTAGAGGAATTAATAACTTTAGCTGTTGATTTGGATTTTTCAATCGACGCCCTTTATGATCAGGAAAAACAAAATCATGCGTTTTATGATCTCACAAGAAATGAGAATAATTCTAACAACTTTTTTGTTGTCATGCTCAAAAAATATAATGAGTTGCTTGAAAAAATAAACTCTGCAAAGAAAGTAGAAAGTATAATGGCATTCAGTTCTTTTCCGCCTACTTTCTATACAGTATTTCCCCATTTATTTAAATTTACCTATTATAAATGGCTGTATCAAGAAAGCGAAATCTTCCGAAACAATCCCTATTCTGAAGTTATTTTACCAAACGAAGCCACATTATATCAAAAAAAGATACAGGAAAATATGCTTAGAGGAAGTAATATGATCCTTATTCTCGATATGAATATTTTTCTGAATTTGATTAAAGAGATACAATATTTTTATCAACGAAAACTAATGACCGATGAAGAGATGCTTTCTCTTAAAGAAGATGTAATTTATATGGTTGAACAATATGAAAGAATGTCTCAGACAGGAAACTTGGGTACGAATAAGATACAACTTTACCTTTCGTCTTTTTGTATTAGTTCCAACACGGTTTGCTTCAATTATGATGGAAACACGGAGCCGCTTTTCTGGATATTTACCCTCAATCCGGTGATTATTCAGAATGCGAAGTTTGCTTCTATGCAAATAAAATGGCTTAATTCTTTACGGCGGCAATCGGCGCTTATAACCCAATCTAACGAAATCTTGCAGGCAGAATTTTTCTTCAGGCAAAGGGAATACATTGATAAATATTTGTCTATCGATAATGTCAATTAAACTATTGAAAAATTTTATTCACTTATCCACTTCACATAAGCAAAATCCATACGATGCGGAAGGTCTTTATTATCCGGATAAATTCTCAATCCGAATTTGAATGTTCCCGCTTCGGACGCAGTCAGTTTAATTTCATAATACACTTTTGTCCCTTCTGTTTTAACGGTTTGCATGGGAAATACTTTGACCATATCCCTGCCGGTCTGAGGATCGACATGGTACCGCACAAATTCTGCTCCAATATTCCCCGTTATTTTATGTTTATCTAAAACTAAAGAAAGTGTGACGGAATCGCCAATTTCAACTTTTTTACCTATCAATTTTTCATCGTAATCACAAGCAATCACTTCAATCGAATCCCAATTGGCAGCCATATTTTCTTTCCAAGCTACCAATTCTTTGGCTTTAGCGAATACGTTTTTTGTCAATTCATTGGAACGATTGGTTAATTTACTGTAAAACCGGTCGATATAATCGTCAAACATACGCTTGGTCGTGTAATACGGCGCAATCTGCGCAATGGAATTTTTGATGTATTGAATCCATTCGGGAGAATAACCTTTGCTGTTCTTGGCGTAATACAGAGGAATGACTTCATTTTCCAGCATGGAATAGATAGTAGTTGCATCCAATTCATCCTGAAAATCCTGATTATCATACGTCCGTTTATCGGTCAAAGCCCAGCCGGCGCCTTCGCGATAGCCTTCGTACCACCAGCCATCCAATACGGAAAAGTTTAATACGCCATTCATTTCCGCCTTTTCACCGGAAGTTCCTGATGCTTCTAACGGACGAGTCGGAGTATTCAGCCAGATGTCCACACCGGAAATCAATCGTTTTGCCAAGCGCATATCGTAGTTTTCGAGGAATACAATTTTCCCCAGAAATTCAGGACGGCGGGATATTTCAACAATGCGTTTAATCAGTCCCTGTCCGCCTCCATCTGCCGGATGCGCTTTCCCTGTGTAAATGAATTGCACCGGATATTGCGGATTATTTACAATTTTCGCTAAGCGCTCCAAGTCGGTAAACAGCAGATGTGCGCGCTTGTAGGTTGCAAACCGGCGTCCGAAGCCAATCAATAAAGCGTTGGGATTGATTCTTTCAAGTATGGATATGACTTGCGATGGATCGCCCTGGTTTTTCAACCAGCTATCTTTGAACGATTCACGAATATGATTTACAAAACGTTTCTTCAAAGTCATACGGATATTCCAGATTTCTTCATCGCCGACTGAATAGACTTTTTTCCAAATATCGGGATTGGATTGATCCTGATAGAAGTTGGCGTCGAAATGCTCTTCATAAAAACGGCTCCATTCCGAAGCTGCCCAAGTGGACATGTGAACGCCGTTGGTTACATAGCCAACATGCAGTTCCGGCGCAAAATAGCCTTTCCAAATCGGGGCAAACATCCGCTTGGAAACTTCGCCGTGCAAGTAACTTACTCCGTTCGCTTCCTGACAGGTATTCAAGGCAAATACGCTCATAGAAAACTTTTCGGCGCTTCCCGGATTGGTACGTCCCATATCGACAAAATCTTGCGCGGAAATTCCCAATTGTTCCGGAAACTGGCTCATGTATTTATTAAACAAAGGTTCTTCAAAATAATCGTGTCCTGCCGGAACAGGCGTATGGCAAGTATATAGAGCGGAAGCTCTTACGACTTCCAACGCTTCGTTAAAAGTCAAATGGTCATTCTGGATGTAATCGACCAAGCGTTGAACATTGATGAATGCGGCATGACCTTCGTTGCAATGATAAACCTGTTTCTTTATACCTAATTTATTCAAAAGCAATATTCCGCCAATTCCCAGCAAGTATTCCTGTTTGAGGCGGTTTTCATTATCGCCGCCGTACAGTGTACCGGTAATACTGCGATCCCAATCGCTGTTCATATCAAAGTCCGTATCTAAAAGATACAGCTTAATCCGTCCCACACTAACAAGCCAAACATAAGCATGTACAAGAAAGTTATTATAAGGTACTTCCAAAATCAGCGGCTTTCCGGAAGAATCCATCACTTGTTTAATAGGAAGTTGTTCAAAGCGTTGCGGTTCGTAATTGGCAATTTGCTGACCATCCATCGACAAGGTCTGGTTGAAATAACCGTTACGGTACAGGAAACCAACCGCAGTCAAATCGACATTCATATCGCTGGCTTCTTTGATGTAATCGCCTGCCAAAACGCCCAGACCGCCGGAATATATTTTCAGAATATTGGATAAACCGTATTCCATACTGAAATAAGCAATGGTCGGCAAGTCTGTCCGAACCGGTTGTTCCATATAGGTTTTAAACTTCTCATACGCACGGCGGATAGAATCCATTATCGTTTGGTCTTCTGTAATAGCCTGCAAGCGGCTTTGAGAAAGCTGATGTAAAAACAAGACCGGATTTCCTTCTGTTTTATTCCACAGTTCTTTATCAATTGCGGAAAAAATTTCCCTTGCTTCATAATTCCAAACCCACCATAAATTATAGGCGATTTCTTCTAAGCTTTTCAACTCCTGAGGCACTTTTGAATGAACGTTGCTTTCAATCCATGCCGGTTCATTCGCATAACTTGTTTTAATCTTCATATTTTATTCTTTTCTGTTTATTTTTAAATGCTATTGTGTATGCTTTTAAGTAGTATTCAATAAAGTACGACCAATCCGCTTTCCGCGACAAAGCTTGTGCGGCTTCATGAATGGAACGGACTTCTTCCGGCGACAATCCTGAATAAGCGAGAATACTTTCTTTTATTTTTCCGGCGGCGTCAAAATAATTTGTATCGGTACGTTCAACGATTTTCACGCCTTGCTTCCAACTGTCTATTTCAGCGCCTTCCGCCCTTGCCCACTGTCCGAAACCCGCCAGATTGCTGGTAATTGTCGGAATGCCAAATGCAATGCTTTCTAAAGGCGTATATCCCCAAGGTTCGTAATAAGAAGGGAATACGGTTAAATCCAATCCGACAAGCAGGTCATAATAGGATAAATTAAATATTCCGTCATTTCCGTTTAGATAGGATGGAACAAATATTAATTTAACAGAATCTGTTTTTCTGTTGATAAAATTCAAATAACGTAAATACTCGCAGACTTTATCATTTTCCGGAGTATTTAAATTATGCGTATAATATGGATTCGGTAAAGGTAATTGAAAATTACTCTCTTTATGTAAACGGTTTTGCAAATCGATTCGCGCACCATTTATCCAAGCTGGAACCAAGATATAAGCAATAATATATTTTGAAGGATTTGCCAAGCGGACGCGATTCATTGCTTCGATGAAAAGGTCGATTCCTTTGTTTTTATATTCGTAGCGACCGCTGATTGCTACCAATAAAGCGTCATCGGGGATGGATTCGCCGGTTAATTGGCTTGCAACGCGAATCAAAGCTTCACGGGCGACTTTTCTATTATTCTCCAACTTCTTTCCGGAAGGTACAAAGTTAAATTCAAATCCGTTGGGAGTTACTATATCGGGACGCTTTTCAAGCAATTGCTGACATTCGGCGGCAGTCAATTCGCTGACGGTCGTAAAGCAATCTGCGTGCCAAGCCGTTTGTTTTTCGAGCGAATGTTTGGCTTCCATATTTAATTCCCGCGCCATTTGATCGCCGTTGTAATTCATCAACTGGTCATATAAAGGCTTATTATTTCCGCAGATGGAACGACCGATAGAAGTTGCATGAGTCGTAAAAACCGTAGCGATAGCCGGAACTTTATCTTGCAAATACAGGGCAGTCATTCCCAACATCCATTCGTGGACATGCGCTATTACGTTTTTACCGGATAATTGCAGATAATGGTAAAGACTTTCAATAACCAATCCGGCGGCGTAAGCAAACATACAGGCTTCGTCATAATCGCCGAATGCGGTTATCGAATCTACTCCGAATTTCTCCCACATCTCCAAATAAAGCGTATCCTTTATCTTGTAATACGATTGAAAATCAACCAGAACAACGATTGGTTTACCGGGGATGTTCCACCGCCCTACCCTAACGTTCAGGTTTTCTTTTTCGCCGGCTTGTTTTTTCCAATCCTTTAATAAAGTTTTATTCTCAATGAAATCGAGATTTTCCGACTCTTTCCATAAATCGGGACCAATAAAAACAATTTTGTCAGGGAAAAGCGTTTGAAGGGTTTTGGCGCTCGTCGATAATACCGTATAGATTCCACCCACCTTATTACAGACCTCCCAACTGGATTCAAAGATAAAGTCAGGCGCTATTTGATTTATTTTTGTCATTTCACTTTTATTCAAACAGGGGGCAAAGGTAATGTTTTTTTTGAC
>Ga0209629_10003430_pt1 | contig 11340 bp, 7 predicted proteins | sample TergutCu122P5_FD_187286 | JGI IMG/M metagenome (GOLD analysis project Ga0209629, IMG submission 187286) | Cubitermes ugandensis P5 segment gut microbial communities from Kakamega Forest, Kenya - Cu122 P5 (SPAdes) (version 2) | ecosystem: Host-associated > Arthropoda: Insects > Digestive system >...
GGGGGGGGGGGGGGACTTGATGACAGCTTGTGTCTCGATGTTGTTGAAATCGCGCGCGTCGCCTGAAATGCTTCCTTTCAGCCTATGTAACAAGAAAATATTTGCAATTCGGCACATGAACAGACCTTTCTTTCCAACGACACTATCGATTCCGTCCGACAACATAAGGAAGTAGGTCGGGCTAAGGACTTATCAGCACCTCCTCGTAGCTAACACATCGACAAGAAAGGCGATTATACCTGAGGCGACGGATGGGTACTTGTGTTTGCACTCGTAGGCCTACTTTTGCTTTACATAAGCAGTAGGAATATGCAGCAAAATTCACAGAAATATTAATTTCACATTAATGTGGACACACGACAGAATTAGCAAAATAATTCAAATATGGTTTCCCTGCAAAAACAGTAGAAAAAATATATATGCTCCAATAAATACTAAATATATCGTAAATAGAACAGCCAATCTGATAACACGACAGGCTGAATACAGTAACACTCCCCTCTCTACGTTTGGTTAGCCACTGATGAACATGCAGAAAAGCAAGTGAATTCAAAACCTACCAGCCCAGTGTGACTGAAACGTGGTGGTACACATGTTGATAACCACCAGAGTAAATTTTCGGTAGGGACATGACTTCTTGCTTGCAGGCGTCGGAGGTGTAATGCCGTTAAATATGGCATGAATAAATCAGATTCCGTTTTGTGAGGACAGAAATTCATAATGGATAATATCTTCCATGTCAGAAAGCACTGAGGCCGTCGCTCCTCTGGATTTACGCGGCGTAGGCTGGCAGTTAGTTACCGACGTTTCGGAACAACTTATCGGTCCCAACTCCAGGACCCCTGAAGATGGGGCCGATGGGTTATCCCGAAACGTCAGTACGAAATTAGCACTACTCGCTTCATAATAACCCAGAAGAGCGCAGTTCTCAATGAAACTTCTGAATCTCACTACCAGTCATTATTTCTTCCAATAGATGGGAATACAACAATTTCTGTACGCTCTAAGAAAATTGTTTTCTTCTCATTTCGTAACGAACAAACGTAATACTGCTGCTGGTGAAACACCTGCTGAATCCACAAAAAAACCACAGCTATTTAAAACATTCGTGTTGGGTGACGTAGCCGTATCAACCAAAACGTGCGATCTTAGAAGTGCTGCCAACTGCTGCACAAAATTATCAGTCTAGTTATTCTACTGACATCGAATGCTGCTACTCATCCAGGTACTCCGGTCTGTGGCTCATTGGGAGAAACATTATCAAGTACTTTGCTTTATCTACACAGCGCTTTTCCCCTGTTGTCTCCCATAGGATAAGATAGTTCGGTCAGACAATAAACGCGTAGGCGTCAGTCTGCCTCGAGTCCAGCATCTAACGATCTCATTAGTAAGCACAGTATAATGGTGACAAACTGCTTGTTTTGCACCAGACACAGGGTTGGATATGTAAGTGTGGGACAATTAACTACACTCCCACACTACAGATTTTAAACCCCTTCAGAGAAAAAAAAATTATCGTTCTCTTCATCCCCTTAACTTTATTGCCACAATTGTAGAATTGCATTTCCCTCCGCTCTCCATGAAGTCTTTTCAAGGAACACAAGATATGTAAAGCGTGGATCATTCTTAATTTGCATCCGTAAAAATGATAGGGGTTGCACAGGAAGGGGTGTTGGTGCTGAAAAGTATTTGTCTGCATTCCAAGGACTTAAATATGTCCCGTTACCAGCGTCTTGTAAGGAGCACTTTGAATAAGAAAAGGTGTCAATGTGCATTAGAAATGCAAAACTTTATTTTACTTCCCTGCATCTAAATGTCGGTGTCGTTTTAACAGCTACTGTTTGCAGACAAGTTACTATGTCTTAAACGGGAGCATATTTTATATTAAGACTTACACATGGAACACAAATATTTGACGTAAAAATTTTAAATAATTTCATAGAACAAAAAGAAGCAAAATTAAATTATACGGTACTACTTGTCAACAATTATAAACCACAACGAGCAGATGTATGGGGAAACAGGTGTAAGAGCACGCATTCTCAACCTTGGCACTAGATGGGAGGGGCCAGGTTCATATTCCGTCTGCTTAATCCTTGGAACATCCACAGAAGACGAAGTTGGTTAGGTTCCAGAGACATTCTAGCCTCCTTGACAACATAAAACCAAACTTACTCCTTCGAACCTAACCTTATAAATACTTCATACTCTCGATTTTATAACAAAGTCTCATGGCAGTGAAATTTGAAAATGAGACAGAGTGGCAGCTACAGACGAGCTCCAGGAGCTCCAGAGATGAAACGCTTCTGCCAAATAGTGCGATTATCCTCGTGAGCCTAAAGAAGTAAAGACATTTTGATGGAAGTCCAAGTGGATTCATTTCGAGGAAAACTTTACGGGGCTTAGTAAGGAAATAATTAATTTCAGTAATTAAACTTATATAACAAAGCCCAAAAATGCACATGTATAAAATGTTTTATCGCATATTATTAATTACCAACATGTTTCAGGGTAGCTTTACAAGAGTACCAAGAATACAAAAAACTACCAGATTGTTTGAGTGGACTCAGCGTTATAATGGATGTCTCAGACTCTCCATATAATCACAAACAACTAAACTGAACAAATAATTGTATCTGTTTTTAATAACATATAAGGTGGCATTTTGTGGCCATATGGAGAGTCTGAGACATCTTTTGTAACCTCCCATTGTCCCACTTACACAATCTGGCAGTCTATTCTTGTAATGCTCCCAGATGATGATCGCAAGAGCGATCGAAATATGTTGGTATAAAATAATATGTGTTAAACATATTTTATACATGTGAACTGGTTGGTTTATTACATAAGTTTACACACTCCTTAATGCAGGGACATGGAACATATTAGTGTCAATATTTATCGAATTGAAAACCACTTGTAAAACACAAATACCACCTAAAGCGAAAACGATAAAATGGGCGGCCTCTTGACGGTTTAATGCACAGTGGTAACCATGTGTACCACACGCTTTAACATTCAAACGCTCTGCATTTCTTCAGCAACTGTATACGTGTATTTCGCACAATTCTCAGAATAGCAATCCCTTAAATTAAACTGCATGGAATGGTCAACTGAGCAAATTTTCTTCGGAGACAATTTGTACTGGAGCCCGCGAATATCTAAGAACATTTAAAGAAGGCTATAGTGTATGGTATCTGCAGCAGTGTGGAAAAATGATATTATACTATAGCGCAAGGAAGAATCTGATTTCCTTTCAAGACAATTGTAAAATAGCTTGAAAATATAGGTATAATAGGGGGTTTGTGGTTTACACAAACAGCGTAAACGGCTCTGAACGATCATCAAACGATCACTGTTCTCCAGCAAGTATGACAACTTCGGCACATCAGACAGAGATAACCGGAACGTACCGCGCAGGTTACTGGCATTTTATGTAACTTGCACATTCAAACACTAATTCGTTTTTTTCACTAAAGGAAAATTGCATTTACATTATGCGGTCATCAATATATGAACTGCAGCGATTTGATCTGAGTGATTCAAATACCGGCTTTTCTCCGTAGCAGACTATATTTTCATCTCATCCTGTCACATGCAAAGCCAAACACTTCAACGAATATCCGAAAAAAAAAACCAATGCACTCCCCTAATAACTAGAATAATATTCGTATGCCACTCTCAGGTTGGATGCCACATTCCATCGCAGGAATTAAAAACCGTTTCTGAAACAAACAACTTCCATATCCAAACAAAAGCGCAACTCTTGTTTTATAAATGCACTAATTTGAGTGTACTCCCTCATCTCTTCCATTCTGTTTTCAAAATAAACGTTGCTATAGGAACTGAATAATTCTTAATGGCTGGCGGACGGGCTTACGTTGCAAGACCTGCAAAATCTGCATCGGATACAGTTGCCTAGTAACGCAAGGTGGTCCCAGACTTAGTCCACGCTTCGTTGCGAAAGGAACCGCGGTATATTCCTATCTACACCATAAGTACACGCTGGTTTGCAAATTACTTGTCCTTCTAGGAAACAACGCGTGTAAAGATACAGGGCATATAACGAAAAGTTCTTGTTTCCATGGACTTCACGTTAGAAACTGCAGATATGAGAATGTAACGTTGCCTCCTATTTCGTTTTATTATTTAAGCAAAATAAATAGTGTAATTAGAAAGAAATTCCTATTAATTATGACATAAGTTCACAGTCATATATATTATGTGTATATTGTAACAATACTGATGACCATCAAAGGCGACACGGTAAACGTAACGATAAAGATCACCCTAGAACAGGCCACGAAGGCCCAGTGGGGGTAGAGGTTTAGCTCTACTCTTTCTTTAATCTCGAAGCTAGATGGTAGTGGGTGGTCAACGCCACACCCCGGCCGTTTTACCCCAGGAAACAGACCCGGTATCCATTGTATAGGAGGTTGGGTGGGCCCCAGGGCCAATCTGGAAAATCTCGCCCCCCCCACCAACATTCGTCCCCCGGACCGTGCAGCCCATAGCGAGTCGCTACTCTGACTGAGCTATCCACGGTCTAAGACAAATACAGTCTTGAAGTGGTGGGTTCGTATCCTGTTCTGAAAGTGGATGTATATCCGAAGTTGTTCTGTGTTCGTGACCTTTCACCGGCCCGATCCCCCATTGAAAGATTCCTACTGTATGTCTGGAAACGATTCCTAAATTCTGGAATTCGTTCTCAATTGGAAGAGCCTGGGAGGTCTAATTCGTACAGTAAGAAATGGAGAGATCCGGAACATTGGAACATATCAAAAAGAATTACTTAAAGCGCATAAATTACGTACTTGGCGATAAGGGAAGCGTAATTTGAAAAGGATAAAAAAAATGTCAGCTGGCATTTGGTCAAAAAGTAATTCTGTACCTGAAGTCTACTGTTTTCGTAATTTAGCAGTCCCATCTTTAGTCTTCTAATCCCATTTCTAGTAGCCAATAAACAAAGAATGTTGGTGACGGTGGTGAGTAAATTATGATTATTCGAAAAAATGTACACGTTTATATACATACAAACAAGTCAGGCAATGTACTTATAACGTAACACTGCGGCGCGTTGCAGCTGAAAAACAATAAGTATTACATATTCCGAGTGTGTGTTTCAAGCCCTAGTTATCCAGCATGCAATGCGCATGCGCCATATTGTCATCTATGGCCTGCCCGGCTGTACAGTATTTTTCCACATTATCTCACAAACGGCAAGATTTTCGAAAAAATAAAGTTACTGAAAATAAAATACCCGTTGTGATTTTATGTACAACTTTGTCTGAAACATTTCTCATTCTAAGAACTGGACGAGATATGATCAGAGAAGTACATTAGTTTTCATGTAAAATAACCGTTATTCCCGTCAGATTTTACGAAACTTCAACTTTCTTGAGAGATTTTCGAAAGGTATTCAAATATCAAATTTCATGAAAATCCGTCCCGTGGGACCCGTATTGTTCCATGCGGATAGGTCAGACGGACATTACGAAGCTAACAGTAGCTCTTCGCAATTTTGCGAACGCGCCTCCAAACAGACTGGGTCTATTGGACTGCGTAATAAGCATACTGTAATCTTCCGACGCACGAACAAGTCAGTATAATAGAGCTTTACTGCCCATTGCTTCCAGATATCCGCAAGAACACTGATTGGTTTGAAGGTTCCCAGCATTCGCCCGCTTGTCATGAACAGTACAAATATAAATATGAAAGTGGAGCACTGGTGGAATGACACTGACACTATCCAAAGAAACCCCTTTCCCATTGCCATTTTGCTTTTCAAATCTCACATGGACTGGTCCGTGATCAAAACTGGTCCTCAGCGGTGAGAGGCTGATGATTAACCACCAGAGCCATCGCACAGATTCTGAAGGGCGAACTTAAAGTGAAAAATTATATAAAGAACGCTTCCAATCCTACTAAACCGACAGCACAGTTCGTCTTCATTACAACCGGACAGTTCTCAAATAACTGCTGCTTATTCTGAGAATTACAGAAACCACCCACGCGCCGACGTACTACGTGTACAAAATGAGGTTTCTGAAGCCAAACCAGAAGATACATGTAGCAAATACTATGCTTCTGAGAGTCTGCGGATCCAACATTATCCATGTCCACATGCCGACTGCGGCTTTCCAAACTAAAGATCCGAAACAAATCAAAAGACTGCAATAACTGTAAATGACGATAAAGGTATTTCATAACTAGAGTAACAGACAGGGCAAAATAATAAATCAACGTAATTTACGGAGCATGGGGCATTCAGCTCCTTCCAGAAACAAGAGGAAATCGAATATATTTTATTACAGCTTGCTACAAACTTGTCAGGAATGTCCGTCTGCATCACTTTGCGTCACAGACCGATGGCGCTGAAGGCGCTGATGATAAGACAGCCCACAAATAAAGCCCCAGGCTCTTACACTGAAGGTAACTGGTTCGAGCCTCAGCAAATATACTGATTATCTTAATTTTCCTCAGTTCCTACAGGGGAATGGCCGCGATATTATTTCCAGCTTCTAACTTGTCAAAACGCATTCGGGTTTATTTCTTCCTCCCACAATATGGAAAAACACGACGGAAGCACGAGGTCTCTACGACACTTTCTGAAAATATTAATGGTGACAATGAGGCCTCTAAAACGACACATGATACTGCAGCAAATTGGAAAGAGGCCAAAAACAGAGCCGACTGGGAGAAGGTTATTAAGGAGGCGAAGGTTTGCATTGGACTGTAGTGCTATCTGAGGAGAAGGAGGAGGAGGAGGAGGAGGAGGAGGAGAAGGAGAAGAAGAAGAAGAAGCAGAAGAAGACGAAGAAGAAGAAGAAAGAAGAAGAAGAAGAAGAAGAAGAAGAGGAGGAAGAAGAGGAAAAAGAATTCTACACGACAACTACGCAAAATTTTGAGGGTAAAGAAGACAATACACACAACCCATAAAAGGTACAGTTCACTCTATAATATACCATAAAGGCAGAGAAGGGAAACAGATGTACAGCTGTACTCTTTCTTTAACATCGACGCTATATGGGGTGGGTGGTTAACGCAATGCCCCGGATGCTGTACCCCAGGGAAAGGCCCAGTACCTTTCCTACAGGAGGCTGGTTGAGCCACCACCCCGGTATGGGCAGATGCGGAAAATATCGCCCCCTATGGGTTCGAACCCCCAGACCGTCCATCCTGCAGCCAGTCCGTATACGGACTACGCTATCCCGGCCCACAAGCGCGCGCGCGCACACACACACACACACACACACACACATAATCCACATTAGCTAAATACTTATATGTACTAATGAAGTGACTACTATTTCATAGCACCGGCTAGCCTAACCATTAAGTGCTGTAGAAGTGATTACACGCCGGCGTTCTAGCTTCTTATGTAACTTGACGTTCATCGAGTTCGTAAGTAGGAATACGACGAAAGCACCTTTATCCGATGGTCCTCGCCCCTGTTACTGTCGAGTATCAATAATCGATTGGCTCGAGCACAAAATCTTTAGACGCATAACATTCTTCTAAACAATACTCAATTTAATAACAGTGACTTATTCTGAGGCACATACCAAATAACTACATGGATACATCTAATTTTAACTTATGCCGTACTGTGCCTTAAACCTTCACTACGGAAGATGCTGTTTACCTCAGGTCTAAAAGGGCAAGTTGTCATTTTCGAAACATACAAGCACCAAACTTTGGGATATGCTGGTATGTATTTCATGGGAGCTGCCATATTTCAAAGTGGATAACAAAGCAGATATTTACCTGCTCCTATCTAAACTGCAACCTTTCAAATAGTATGCAAGATATTTAACGTTGACAAAAATCACCAGCAAACCACATCCAAACAGTAGGCCATGAGTATACACACAGGGGACGACGTGGTAAATACTGTGTCCTGGCTGCTGGAATTCAGACAAGGGTGAAAAAGGTTATGCAGACATTTCAAATGCCCTCTTTCTGTGGATGGTCGAAGAAATGGGGTTCATTACCAAAATAAGCAAGAGCGCAAGATTTCCCCTTTTGCACTAATACGTGAGGAAGAAATGTAGCAAGTATGTATTAAGATACAATTTTTACATAATTTTGAGTTTTTCACACATATTCTATTATTGTATGGAACGTCTATACATGACAACATTTGTAAAAATAAGGGGCCCCTTTTCTTGATATATACTTTCTAGATATTTTCTCCATGTTAGTATTTTTTGTATTCATATACCTGATGTTGGTCTCAGTCAAACCGAAACATGTAGTGTATTAGAAAGACTTTGGATGGAAAGTACAAAGTTCATGTTGTATCACACTGTTACATACAGCGCCGCAAATTTTCACTTTATCCAGAAAGTATATTGCGCCAGTTTCTGCGTGTGTCAAAACGTCCATAACGCAGTGCCATGTGCTTTGATCTATACCATGTTCATAAGCACAGACTATACACCAGTTACGTGCTTCATATTTTATAGCTCTGCTAGGGGCTTACAACTCCTGCCCTTCAAGGGGCTCTTTCGCTGGCGACTCCACAGCAGAATAACAAGCCTTTGACAACTTGCAAATATACGGCACGGCAGTGCTGAGTATGAAGCTATGTGGCAGCACAAATTAACACTACTGCTGCAGTTCACTGTTGGCACAAGGTGGATGGGCGCGTCATTATGACAATTCTTCGCTCGTTCAGTGGTTGGCATTCAGGAACCGGAACAAACCCATTATACCTCTGACATCTGACGATCCGAAGGCGAAGACTAGGCCGGGATAGCGTGGTGGATACAGTGTCTAATCGAAGGTGCAACTTGGAAACTGTGGTTCCATTCCCAACACGGGCACGAGGTCTCTCCATTCCGAGATGTGTGAAGACCGCCTGTGGGGCTCATCCGGCTTCCGATTCAGTGCGTACCACGAACCACGGACCCTTTCTCCGAACGTAAATCGGCCCAGAAGAAAACTTGACCACTCACCCCCACCCCCACCCAAAACCAAGTTTAAGAGTAACCGTAAACATACCTGCACTTCCCTATAAGCCAAGGGTTCGAAAAGCTTTTGGTCATGGAATAATTCTTAACTTAGTAAATATTTACATAACGCATAGGGCTGTGATCCCTCAGTCATCAAATAAAAGTGCAAAGAGATCTGTTAGTAACCAAAAGAAAGATTCTTACAAAAATTCTAATATGAACTGTATTTTAAACTATGAACCAATATGCTAAATTCAAATTAAATAAAAATCTAAGTTTTTTTTTTGTTTTCTCGATTTTTTCACGGAACGCCTACGCACCACACCTCGCGGTACACCAGTGTTCTGCGGAACACAGTTTGGGAAACTCTGCTACGAGCCTTCATGGCGTTCGTTGGTAAAACTTTACAATTATATTTAGATTTATATATTAATATTTTCTGAACTTCTTTTTGGACGCTGACAGCGTTTCGGAAATAACAAATAGATTCCAGTTCAAAATGAACAGAAGATTGTTAGGTTCTGAGATTCACCACTCACACCTGATCAGCAGTCGCTCTGACACTGTACTATAGCGCTTTACATATCCAGACTGCGTCGAGGAGCTTAAGGAAATTCCTCGGCCGGTCAAAGGTAAAGTTCACTCTAGAACAGGCCCTAGGAAAAAATATCAACCTGAAGCTGACCACTCACGTCCATCTAGTGTCGACGTTAAGAAAGCTAGGAGCTACACCTCCACTCCACACGTCTTCAAGGTGCCGTATTTATTTAAACACAGAGACACCTTCACATTACTCTTTTCATTATCTCCATGGTTTTCAAAGCAGTTGCTGCTCTGCATGTTTATATTTCTGCATCGCGAGGCTCGACAGCAGAATGCCGCTATGGCAAAGGATACGAAGAACATCAGAACATCACTGAAGGGGGTTGCTTTGAAATACAACCCCCAGGATCTCTCAGCGAGACAGGGGTTCCGTGCCCCTGTGGCTGCTGGTGTCAGGTCGCGTGTCAAGCACAATGGTACTACTCCGTTCTGAAATATAATCCGCTCACAGCAGAACACCATCACGAAGAAACTACTGCATTTCTCCACAAAATGTAACCTGCGCGTGTGGAGCTTCTATGCCTATAATTTATTTATTCATCTGCGGTTCAGTTTAGGTGGTTAGCGAAAGGTGGGGTCATGTAGCATTGTATAATAGGACTGGTAATAATGAACTGTTTTCAATTCATGCTGAAATATAAGGTCGTGGCGTAATTTCAGACAGCATCGAGGCACTTGCCTTGAGGAAAAGAGGAAATCCACGATACAATTGAAGCAGGAAAACCGGTCTCAGTGTCCAGATTTCAATGCTGGACTTCCGAATAAGAAGCGGGGTGCGACGTTCGATATATCGCCATAACAATCTTCAAATTATAGCTTAAGTTTAAATATTAATTTTTGTAAAAAGCCTTTTACAACAATACAGCAAGCGAAATTTAGGTATGACATCTGATCGCTGGACAGGAAGGTAAGTTTTTCACTATATTTGGAAAAAGGGCGTTACGGTGGATGTGAAACGTAACGGAGTTGAAGTAAGGGGTGGATAAAACAAGCCGCAGAGCGAGAAGCTGAATAATTCGTAGCGTTAATGAAACATGAATGTGATTCAAACGAAAAGAATAATTATTACATGAAGGGGATGAAAGGATGCACAAAACTTTAGCCCAAAAACCTAAACACAAAAACAACTTCGGAGACCATGGTGTCCATGAGAAGATAATATTAAAGGAAGAAAACATCGTAAAATGTGGGCTGATGTGGTCTGGCACATGCCTGAGTCCGTAGACGACTTACTGTGAACACGATAATGAACCTCAAGGTTAGTTTAAGGAGGAAAATTAACGGACAGTTAGCTTCTCAAGAAGGATTCTGCTCCGCAGAGTTCTTTTTCCGGTTTCTGTTACGGCGTTGTCAGTAGGGCAGGCGCTATAGCGTCTATGGAACAACAAGTGAAGAAACTGAAACAATTTGGCAAAAGCGGCCGTAGCCTGGTGGGGATACCATACAAGAATTTTCCTAAAACTAGTGAGAAAAAACATTAAATGTCTCAGAATAGTGTGTATGCTGGCAGATATTTGAGGCAGGAACCTTAGGAACAGATGTCCAGAAGCGTTGCAACTGTCCTGCAATCAAACTCTTTTCCTGAGGGTAACAGTAATTCCAGGACAAAAAGCGCCAATAAATTTATTCTGACTCGAATCCATGCACGTAACAGAAAAAAAAAGTTTTCCTTTCCGAATCGAATAATTCTTTTATTTACACTTACTCGCCACCAACACTAAAATCTGAGATTTAACGTCAAGGACAGACAAGTGTGCATATCGTCTGGGTTCTAAAAAAT
>Ga0209629_10003431_pt1 | contig 11339 bp, 6 predicted proteins | sample TergutCu122P5_FD_187286 | JGI IMG/M metagenome (GOLD analysis project Ga0209629, IMG submission 187286) | Cubitermes ugandensis P5 segment gut microbial communities from Kakamega Forest, Kenya - Cu122 P5 (SPAdes) (version 2) | ecosystem: Host-associated > Arthropoda: Insects > Digestive system >...
CCGTGAAAACACAAGTCATCCAGAATGCCCTGGATGATCTGTCCCAGCAAAACCTCGTTGCAGCGGCCTTTCATGACAGCGTTTCCATAGCCTTTCGCGTCAATGTCATCTTCGGTGATGTTCAATTCTCCAGAGAGGCGTATCGGCAACTCCAGCAATTCGCGTACCGGCGTCAGCGATACCGACCATTTGATGCGTTCCCCGGCCTTGACGCCATAGTCTTTGGCATCCACTTCCAGCACTGGCCCGATGCCGTGAAGCTCCAGCCCATGCACCGAGCGCCAGGTCTGCGAATGGGTATCGAGCGCCCATGCCCAGTACAGTTCAAGGTATTCGATGCCCGCGTCATCGGCGGGGTTGCCGCTTTTTTGTGGCGGCAGCGGTCCTTTGCTGGCCTCTTCGCATAGCTCGACTGACCAGTTCCTGCGGAACACAGCATGTAACTCGGGGCAGACATCAAACAGTTTGAGGATGTCGCCGAGCGTCAAGTCCGGGTGCAAATCGACCGGCTCGAACAGATACGCCACCGCGTCGTCAGCAACATTGCGCACAACGGGTTCGTCGGCATTGCGATCAAAGTCGCGACGGATGAGCGTGCCGCCTATACCAAGGGTCAAGGTGTTCATGATGTATTGATACCCTGAAAAATCGACTGTTGCAAAGCCTTCCAAGCCGCACTCCAAGCAATCCGCTCCTGCTCCAGGCGGATGTTCTGCCCCCACTGCTGCCGCTTGAGTCCTTGATAAACCGACTGTTCGTCCCGGGTCAGCAACGTCAACTCCGAAGCCGGGTGCTGTTCTTTTTCGTTCACCCACAACGCGCTGTGGCTCAACAGGGTGTCTTGATCCATGAGTATGGATTGCAATTCCGGCAGATAGCTGCGCGCCCGGTGCAATATGGCAAATCCGTGGGTATCCAGATCGCCCCAATAGACCATGCGACGAGCACAAGTCACCCAAGGCAGATGGGTTAATACGTTCACGCTGTACCCCAGCGCCGTGATGGCCACGGTGCCGGGCAGGTCGGACAGCGCCAAAGCCGTTTGCAAGTTCTCGACAATCAACACCTGCGATGCCGGGAGATCAAGGGCAGCCAGATCTTCCACGGGGGCGGTGATGTCGCCGATGCCGCCGATTCGGGCACGCAGCGTTGAATCGAGCACTCTCATGCGCACAAGCACGGGCGGCGCTTTCAATCCGCATCGCTGGTGGAAATTCAAGTCACTGACGCCGTCTTCCTGAATCGCGGCCACCAGATCCGTCAGCAAGCCTTTGCGCCCTTCGAGCCATTTGCTGTCAAGCCCGGCAATGGGCAATTGGCGGGGGTAGAGATTCGAATGCGGATGGGCAACGATCCAGTCCAGCATCTGCATCAGCCGCTGGAAATCAGGGTCGTCGTAGTCTGCCAGGACATTAAAATGTCGCGCCAGATGGCCAGTCAGGACTGGCCAATGCGCAGTCAGCATTTGATGACGCAGCCTGGCGCGCTCCCACCGCGCGGATTCACCCGCCCATGCAGCGACTTCTTGTGGACTTTGCAGCACCAGTTTTTCCGGCAGCCGTTGCACACCCAGCGATTTCCAGCGGCGCTCGCACCAGACCAACGTGCCCACTCCTTGCCAGCCTTGCCATGCGCGCACCCACGTGCGAACGCCTTCGATTTGCGCGAGCGCCGCTTGTTCCGTCGGTACACCCAGCGCAATGTCCATTGGCCATGCAGACTCGCCGCACTCCGCGGACAACCATTCGCGGTGCTGGTTCTGATAACGGCGCGACAGCAGACGCCGAACGTCCTCAGGGAGCTTCATCATCGGCCTCGCGCCGGGCCTGTTCCGAGAGCTTCAGCCTTTGGCTGTCCGCGTCATAGTCGATCAGCAAGACGCTCGACGTGCGGCGCTCGCTGATGTCAACGAAACAGGCGCCGCCAATGAAAGGCTCCAGCGTCATGACGGATTTCAGCGGCGTCGCAACGATCATCTGGAAACCGAAGTTGGCGAAGATGTTCATTGCCAATGCCGTGAACTCGTTGTCGGCCTTGTCAAACGCCTCATCGAGCACCACCGGCGCGTACATCGGCACGCCGTGTTCGTTGCCGCCCAATTGGTAGCGCAGCGCGGCGGCGAGACACGTGGTGGCCAGCTTCTGGCGCTGTCCGCCAGACTTGCCGGCGCCACTGCGGTAAATCTCGACCTCGATGCCGCTTTCGTCGATTTCGCGGCCGATGAACTCGACGTGCAAGCGAACATCCAGCACCGATTCTCGCCAACGCTTTTGCTCGGTCTCCTGACTGGCGAGCCGATCGACCAAGCGCCGCAAGGCCAGAAACCGCGCTTCGGCAAACTCGCGGTCTTCGCTCCAGGCGTGGCTGAGCGACTGTTGAATCTCCTGCTTGAATTCCCGCACCTCGGCCAGTTGCCGGTCGCTGGCGTCGATGTGGAGATAGGTGCGCTGCCCGGCGCTCTGATTGAACGGCACCTGGCCCAGGCTGTCATTGACCAGTTCCATTTTTTCGAGAATGGCCTTGCGCGCATCGTTCAGGTAGGTCGAGAGCGCGGCCAGATTCTGGTGGCTCTGGTTTTGCAGCAGTTCGAAAAATTTCTGCTCGTGCGCGGGCAAACCATCGGTTTCCAGCCGACTCAGCTTGGCAAGGTAATCGGGGGCGCTGGCCAGACTCGTATCCATGTCGCCCGCATCCATCGGCCACTGACGCTTGAAGTCAGCGAAGCGGTTTTCGATCACCTTCTCGCAATCGCTGATGTCGCGGTGGATGTCCTCGGCTTGCCTGTTCAGCGCCTGCACGACCGAGGTAGTCAGCCGATCCAGGTTTTCCAGCCGGACGGGATCGGGCAAGCTGGCGAATCGTTCAGCCAGCCCTTGCGCCTGATGCGGCGTCAAGGCCACGATGGAGGCGTCCTGAAGGAGCGCGTCGAGTTTCTGCTGGCTATCCTTGATCTGTTTGAGCGCCGATTCGTACTCGACCTTGGCTTTACGCAACGCATCGTCTGCCTGCTCGACACGCTTTGTCTGCTGGCCAATTCGCTCGCTGATTTGCTGCAAGGTCGTATTGGCATCTTTCGCTTCCCGAATCTGCCGTTCGATGACGGCAATACGATCAATCAATGGCGCGACGTCGATTTCCTGCCATTGCAGATTGACCAGCGTCTGGCAGTGAATCACCCGGCTTGCGCGCTGCTTGTCTTGCTCCACCAATCCCCGGATTTCACCCTCCAGACGGGAAATGCTGGCCCCCAGGTCTTGCGCCTGCTGCCGAAACAGCGCCAGCTTCTCCCGGTTGTCAAAACCGAGCACCCAGTTGCGTTTGTCATCCACGCGCCGGCGATCGTCTTTTTCGTGGCGGGTCTTGCTGTGCTTGATCTGCCCTTCACGGGTCAGCGCCCGGTCGGCGTTCCTGAATGCCTGCATCGAATCGACGCAGGCGTAATCGAAGCGTTGCCGCAACTCGGCATGCAGCCAATCGGCGTGACTGTCTTCCTTGACGTTGAGCTTGAGGATGAGGGAATTGGCGGCGACCGGCCTGGCCGGTGCAGCGTCCGAACGCGCGGTGCGGTAATACACCAGGCGCTGCCCCAGATGAATGCCATTGATGTGGGTAGCCAGCGCCGCATGGTGGCGGTCATCGACCAGCAAGGACAGCGCAAAGCCGCGCAACACCCGCTCGATGGCGCCTTGCCACGGCGCTTCATCGGGCTTGACTTCAATCAGTTCGCCGATGAACGGCAACGCCGTTTCAGAAATACCAATGGCCGCGGCGATGTCATGGCGCAGTTCAAGCATGTCCGCTGGAATGTTGGAGGGCTGGCGCTCAAGTGCCTTCACTTCCTTGACTGCTTGCGCGAACGCGATCTCGGCGTCCTTTTTTTGATGCGACAACAGAAATTGCCGCTCGCGGTTTTCATGGCTGTGCCGCTCCCAGTGTTCGACTTCCTCGCGCGCGTTGCCCAGCAGTTCGGCAAAGGCAGGCGGTGAGTCGGGCAGATTCCAGCCGAGTTTCTTGCAAGCCTCTTCGGCCTGCTGGCGCTTGCGCAGGCGCTCCGTGCGCTGGTTTTCCAGTCCTGTTTTTTCGGATTCCCATTGCGCGATCTGATCGCCGCCCGCCTCCCGATGCTGCCGCTCCAGATCGCGCAAGGTGGCGTTGTGGTTGTTCAGGATGCCTTGCCGCTGGCTGACCGTGCCTTCCATGCCACTGGCCTGCACTTCCAGCGTCGCGATCTGCTGTTGGAGCAGTTCGATCCGGCGCGTCTCGCGGTAACTGCCGACCCCCGACTGCAACTCGTTCAATCCATTGCGCCGCAATACCAGCGACTGCATCTGCCGATGCTGCTCCCGTGCTGGCGCAAGCGTTTCAACCTGCTCACGCGCTGTCACCACGGCCTGATGCGCGGCGTTGAGCTCACCAAACTCGCTGACCAGACGATCGGCCACATCGAAGGTCTCGGGCTTGTCAAGCATGAAGTCGCGCAAAAACGCATTCAGGTCGCCGAGATTTTTGGCCGACTGGGTTTTGTGCAGCAGCCGCAGCGCCATTTCGCTTTCGATGCCAAGCAGACGGCAGAACCGCTCGCAGTAAGGGCGGAACTCATCGCGGCTGAAAGCGTCTGGAAAACTCTGCTTGAGTTTGCGCACATCCAGGTTGGATTGGCCGAAGACTTCCAGTTCGCGCAGATCAAAAGGCCGCTCGAAGATGAGGTAGTGTTTTTTGACATCCGTGCTGCCATTGGCGTTGCCCCGCATCCAGAACACGCGCACCAGCACCACGCTTTGACCGAGCGCATTGCGGTAGCTCAGCGCCAGCGCCGACCAGGTGGTGCCCGGGCGCAGATAGCGGGTGGCAATTTCGCCCGACTCCCCATCTTTTTGCTCGGCCCACGCGCCGCGCACGTAAGTGACGAGGCTGCGGTCGCGTCCACTGCGCTCGGCTTCACGCGCGGCGGCGTTGAAGTCAACCCAATGCGGCGGCACCAGCAGCGCAGAGAAGGCGTCGAGCAGCGTGGATTTGCCCGCGCCGGATCGACCGACGAACAGGAAGCCGCATTCGCTGATGGGAACGTCGTGCGTGCCTGAAAAGGTGCCCCAGTTGAAAACCTGCAAGCGCGACATCCTGAACTGTTCGCGGGCAAACAAGGAGGCGGTCTGCGGCTGCGGGGTCATGGCTCATCGTCCTCATCGGCTTCCGTCAGGTTTTCCGGCGCCTGCGCCTCGCCCGCCGCCATGCGCCGGTACAAATGGGTCAGCGCCTGGATTTCCTCGGCGGAAAAGAGCAGCTTCAAGGTGGGCGAAATTTCAAACCGGTCAACGCTTTCGCGGATTTTTTGCAGGATGCTGTATTTCTTGACCTTCTCGATGGACGCCTGAACGCGCTTGGCAAAACCCGCGCGGTCGGTGTTGGCCGCGCGCTCGTACAGGGCCAGAAATTCCATGATTTCACTGATCGACACCACCGCCCGATCACCCTGCGAATCGGCCTGGGTCAAGCGGCTGCGAAGATGCAGCAGCAAAATGGAATCAATGAAGGTGAGTTGAGAGCGGCGCAGCAGCACGGGCACATCCAGATCGCCGGTCTCTGCCTGGCGGGTGAATGCGACCTGCACCTCGCGGTCAATGACCAATTCCAGAAACAATTCCGCCAGGCGGCGGCGTATCAATGCTTCGTCACGCACCAGTACCGGCCACAGTTTGGAATGACGGCGGCCATCGAGCGACGGGCCGGCAAGAAGCTGCACCAGCGCGCGGCGGGTATCGAGCGTCAATTCACCGCTGTCGCCCACAAACAGAGCATGAGCGGCGGCCTGTGCGGTATCGGTGGGCGGCGCATCATTCACCCCGCGCTCATCATGTTCAGGCCAGTTCATCAGCCTTTTCCCTCACAAAGAAGATTCTTGGAATGCGTGCGCGCCGATGCTGGCCGTCACCGCCCACCCAGGCGAGCGTTTCGCTGTGATCGGTCTTGATGCCATGCCGGCTGCCCAATGCCAACAGGCCAATGACGCTGCCCAATCCTTGCGCCGCGGGGAACCGCTCCAGCACGTCGGCAATGGAGGCTTGCGATTGCTCCGCCAACACGGCCCGCACGTTGGCCTTCAAAGTCCGAAAATCAATTTCCGATTGGGCTACCCACTCGCTGACCAGCGCCAGATCGATCATGGCGGCTTCGCCTTGCGCCATTTGACCGGGCACGGCTTGCAAGGACGGGTCATGCAGCACCCAGCGCGACAGTGAATCCAGCCGGCTGCTGGTCAGGGCCAGCGTGTACTGAAGCATCTGTGTGACCTTGACTTCATCCTTGAGCGCCAGCGCCGCGCGCTGCGCCTCTTTCAAAAGCTGATTGAGCCGCCGCTGTTCGAGGTATTCGCGGCTTTGCACAAAAGCCTTGAGGCTGCGGGCGAAAGTCTGAAGCACTTCATGCACCATGCCGCCTTGTTCGAGCAGGGTTCGCGTAAGCCGCCGCAGAAATCGCCGCTCGCGGGCATCGAGCTGCATCACGAACTCCCGCGACATGACACTGTCAAGCGCCTGTTCCAGCGTGGCCCCTTGCTCGGGATCCGTCAGCAAACGCCAGAAGGCGGCGAAGGTTCTGCCCGCTTCGCTTTCGCCAATCAGGTCGATGCCGGCAAACAGCGAATCCAGCACCTCGCCCCGGTTGCCGTCGCTGTCCATGATGCGCTCGCGCAAGTCGCGGTTCAGTTGATCGAATTGATCGCGCACGCGGCGAAAGTCGCCTGCCAGGCCGTCTGCCAGCGTGATGATTTCTCGCGCGCGTTCCAGCGCGGCGGCTTGCGGCAGCACGCGCATCTGGCCTTTCTGGATGGCGTCGATCTCCTTGTCGATGCGCGCCTGCTCGGCCATGAGCCGGTCGATGCGGCGGAATTTGTCGGTGTCGGTGTCCTCGGCAAGCTGCGCCAGCGCCTTGATAACCAGCGCCAGGCGGCTTTCAGTGGCCGCGGAATGCGGCTGCACCAAACCCGAAACAAAGCGGATCGCCTCGACGGCGGCGGTGGACAGTTCGTACTCTTCCTCCGCGGCGCCCGCCGGAAAGCGTCGCTCCAGATAGCCATCGGCCAGCCAACTGGCCACGTACAACTGCGCCGTCTGGGGAAGGTTTTCGCCGTTTGCGCGAAGCTCTTCCAGCGCCCGCCCTATCCGTTCATAAAAGATGGACGCCGGCAGACTGTGCTCGGTATCAAAAAGATGGGTTTGCAGCAGGCCGATGACGACCGGCCCGTTGTCCGCGGCCAGCAAGCGCCACAAGGGCTGCGCCCGAATGCGCCGGTAGGTGGCGATGGCTTTGTCTGCTTTCATATATCGCACGCATCATATCATCAATTAGATGATATGATGTGACAGATTATGAGCAATCCATCTTCCGCATCCCTCAATGACCGTTGCCGGTCGCAGGCAAGGAATCTGTAAACATGCACCCTCAACACGTCGAGACTCTGAGCCAAGCCCAGCGCGAGCGGCTGGCGTACATTGACTTTCGGCTCTACTTTTTCGGCGAGATAGGCCGCCCTGATTTGATCGACCGCTTCAGCGTGGCCCCGGCAGGCGCGACCCGCGACTTGGCGTTGTACCGCGAGATCGCCCCCCAAAACATCGAGTTCGACGGCAGCAGCAAGGTATACCGCATTGGCAAGCAGTTCGCGCCCCTGTTCGAACACGCCCCGCAGCGCGTGCTGTCGGCGCTGGCCTTGGGTTTTGGCGATGGCGTGAACGCGGCTTCCGCGCCGCTGCTGCCTTGCGAATCCCCGACGGCGTTGAGCCATCCCAAAATGAGCGTGCTGGCCCCGATTTGCCGTGCCATCCACGCCAAGCGCCCGCTTGCCATCCGCTACCACGCCATGAGCAGCGGTAAATCGCAGCGCGTCATCGTGCCTTTCGCCTTGGTGGATACCGGCCTGCGCTGGCACGTCCGCGCCTTTGACCGCAAGAGCGGCGAGTTCCGCGACTTCGTTCTCACCCGCATCGAATCCCCCGCGCTGCTGGATGAAGACCCCGGCCCCCATGAACGCCCGGACAACGATATTCAGTGGACACGCATCGTCGAACTGGATTTCGTGCCGCACCCGCGCCTGACCCGCCCCGAAATCGTCCGCCTGGACTACGCGATGGAAGGCAACGCCATCCGCATGCGCGTGCGCGCCGCCGTGGCTGGATACATGCTGCTGCGCTGGAGCGTGGATTGCTCGCCCGACCACAGCTTGACCGAAGAACAGTACCGCTTGTGGCTGGCCGATCCGCTGGCGCTGTACGGTGTTGAAAACGCCAAGCTCGCGCCCGGCTATCAAGCCCCGGCGCATCCTTCGATTTCTTGAGGAACCCGATTCAATGCCCAAAAAACCCCAAGACCAAAGCCAGATCAAATGGGTTGCTGACTTCATCTGGAACATCGCCGATGACCGTTTGCGCGATGTGTATGTGCGCGGCAAATACCGCGACGTGATCCTGCCGTTCACCGTGCTGCGGCGACTGGACGCGGTGCTGGAGCCGACCAAGCAGCAAGTGCTGGAGCGCAAGCGCTTCCTTGACGCACACAAGGTCGCCGAACAGGACGGCGCGCTGCGCATGGCGGCGGGGCAAGCCTTCTACAACGTCTCTGACTTCACGCTGGCAAAGCTCAAGGCCAGCGGCGCACAGCAACGTCTGCGCGAAGACTTCATCGCCTACCTCGACGGTTTCTCGCCCAACGTGCAGGAAATCCTCACCAAGTTCAATTTCCGCAACCAGATTCAAAAGCTCGTCGATGCGCATGTGCTGGGCTATCTGATCGAGGATTTTCTCGACCCCGGAATCAACCTCTCGCCGCTGCCCGTCAGGGACGCCGATGGCCGTGTCAAGCTGCCGCCGCTGGACAACCACGGCATGGGTACCGTATTTGAAGAACTCATCCGCCGCTTCAACGAAGAAAACAACGAGGAGGCAGGCGAGCATTTCACCCCGCGCGACGTGGTCAAGCTCATGGCCAAGTTGCTGTTCCTGCCCGTGGCCGATCAGATCGAATCCAGCACCTATTCGCTTTATGACGGCTCCTGCGGCACTGGCGGCATGTTGACCGTGGCCGAGGAAACCTTGGCTGAACTGGCCGAAGCGCATGGCAAGGAAGTTTCCATCCACCTGTTCGGGCAGGAAATCAACGACGAAACCTACGCCATCTGCAAGGCCGACCTGCTGCTCAAGGGCGAAGGCGGCAATGCCGAAAACATCGTCGGCGGCGCGGACAAATCCACGCTGTCCGCCGACCAGTTCCGCTCACGCGAATTTGATTTCATGATCTCCAACCCGCCTTACGGCAAGAGTTGGAAGACCGATCTGGAGCGCATGGGCGGCAAGGCAGGCTTCAATGATCCGCGCTTCATCGTCAAACACGGGGGCGACGCCGAATTCAAACTCATCACCCGTTCCAGCGACGGGCAGCTCATGTTTCAGGTCAACAAGCTGCAAAAGATGAAGCACGACACCAACCGCAACAACGGCATCGGCAGCCGCATCGCCCTCGTGCATAACGGCTCGGCGCTGTTCACCGGCGACGCGGGCCAGGGCGAAAGCAACATCCGCCGCTGGGTGCTGGAAAACGACTGGCTCGAAGCCATTATTGCCCTGCCGCTCAACATCTTCTACAACACCGGCATCGCCACCTATATCTGGGTGCTGGCCAACCGCAAGGCCGCGCACCGCCAAGGCAAGGTGCAATTGATCGACGCCAGCGGCTGGTTTCAACCCCTGCGGCGCAACCTGGGCAAGAAGAACTGTGAACTGTCGGATGCCGATATTGCCCGTATTCTCGATCTTTATTTATCGCCCCCCGTTGTAGGGGCAGGCCCCCGTGCCTGCCCTGATTCCGCCGCATCGTCCAATGCAGGGCAGGCACAGGGGCCAGGGCAGGCACAGGGGCCTGCCCCTACAGACGGGATGCAGGAAACCGAACAATCCAAATGGTTCGACACGCAAGACTTCGGCTACTGGAAGATTACCGTCGAACGCCCGCTGCGCCTGAAAAGCCAGTTGAAGCCATCGGCCATTGAAACCCTGCGCTTTGCGTCGGGCGATGAAGCCTTGCGCGCCGAGATTTACGCACAGCACCGCGACGCGCTCTACACCGGGTTTGCCAAGCTGAAGCCGGAAATCGAGGCATGGCTCAAGGGCGATGGCGACAACGAAGAAGATGAGGCCGAAGAGGGTGAGGACAGCGCACCCGCCAGGAAGGCCGTGCCCGAAAAGCGCCGCAAGAAACTGCTGGATGCCACGACATGGCAGCGTGACAAATCGCTGCTCGATCTGGCGCTGCTGGCGCAAAAGGAACTGGGCGATGCCGTGTTCGACGACCACAACGTCTTCCGTGAAAAATTCGATGCGGCGATGAAGGCGCACAACCAGAAGCCCAGCGCGGCGGACAAGAAAGCCATTTTCAAGGCTGTGAGCTGGCGCGACGAAACCGCGCCGCCGGTCATCGCCAAGCGCGGCAAACTCAAGAAGGGCGAATACTTCGAGCCGGGCTTCGACGGCGCTTATCTGGAAACCGTGGGCAACGATCGCTTCATGGTTGAGTATGAGCCGGACAGCGATTTGCGCGACACCGAACAGGTGCCGTTGAAAGAGCAGGGCGGGATTGACGCCTTCTTTGCGCGCGAAGTGCTGCCGCATGCGCCGGATGCGTGGATCGACGGCGGCAAAACCCAGATCGGCTACGAAATTTCTTTCGCCCGCTATTTCTACAAACCTGCGCCATTGCGTTCGCTGGAGGAAATTCGGGCTGACATTCTGAAGCTGGAGCAGCAGACAGAAGGCTTGCTGCACAAGATCGTGGGGGCAGGGTAATGGCGATGGCGAGCGCATATCCAGAGTACCGCCCGGCGCGAATGCGCTGGCTGCCGTCCGTGCCACAGCATTGGAACGAACAACGTGCCAAGACCTTCTTTCGTGAGGTGGACGAACGCTCGCGCACCGGGCAGGAAGAATTGCTGTCTGTCTCGCACCTCACGGGCGTTACGCCACGCAGCCAGAAAAACGTGACCATGTTCAAGGCGGCAAGCTACGTTGGCTCCAAGCTGTGCCAGCCGGGCGATATTGTCATCAACACGTTGTGGGCGTGGATGGCGGCCTTGGGTGCGAGCAAACACGCAGGCATTGTCAGTCCGGCCTATGGCGTTTATCGCCCGCACCGCGCCGACAGCTTTAACCCGGCGTACCTGGACTACCTGCTGCGCACCCGTACTTATGTTGCCGAATACATCGGGCGCTCAACGGGCATTCGTGCATCGCGCCTGCGTCTGTATCCAAACCAGTTTCTCGATATTGCGCTGCTGCAGCCACCACGCCCCGAACAAG
>Ga0209629_10003432_pt1 | contig 11338 bp, 3 predicted proteins | sample TergutCu122P5_FD_187286 | JGI IMG/M metagenome (GOLD analysis project Ga0209629, IMG submission 187286) | Cubitermes ugandensis P5 segment gut microbial communities from Kakamega Forest, Kenya - Cu122 P5 (SPAdes) (version 2) | ecosystem: Host-associated > Arthropoda: Insects > Digestive system >...
GTGTTGTTACAGTTCAAAAGCCATGAGTCTCAAAGTTTCCCATATCCACACACACAGTAATAGCCACAATCATCATCTCTCCACCACCACTCACACAAAGGAAGTTAAATATCTAACGTCACGCTACAAAAAAGTGAAATCGCATCATTCATATTATCATTACTTGGCCTGTTCTGAAAATACGTTCTGTGAGAGTCACAGTTTCAAAATTGAAATCTTTTATATAATCATGCCTGCTGTTCATTTTATAATTTCATGTTACAAATGCAACTGGTACCAGGTCATTACCAGTAGTAAGGCAGATGTGGTGTGGTATTAACCACCCACCTCCATCTAGCATCAAGGTTAAAGAGTTGAGCTATACCTCTACACCCCACCTGTGCCTTCATAGCATGTTATAGGGTAAAATTTACCTTTTTTAATATATATTAATGTCTGGCCAAGCACTGATTAGAAAACTTCACTCAGCCCATGTAATATGTAAAAATACACCTATGACATATATACAGGCATATTCAAAAGTTCCCAGACTGAGATGATAATGAAACATATGCTTACCTTTGTTTTTTGGTCTCTGCTGTCTCCTTACAGGCAGCCCATTCAAGTTTGTTTAATAAGACCAGCATTCTGCCACTTGCTGGAAGCACCAATGGAACCTACTTTTTGGTTTCATGTATAGAAGGTCATCAACTGTTCCTGAATATCATGGGCATCCTGGAAATGATGCCACCACAGCAGAAACCAAAAAAAAATCATGAGGGGCTGAATCAGCTCCGTCAGGATGGTGGCAGGACCACACCCATGGTTTTTGTGGCCAAACAATGCTGCATTAACACAGCAGTGTGCCAGTACACTGTCATGGTTAATCAACCAGACCAGGTTCCACTACCATTCTGGATGTTTTAAGCAGACTTACTCCCTCAGACATTGCAAAATTTCCCATTAGTAACTATGGTTAACTGTTTGGGCAACATGCTCTGCTGTTTTTTTTGAGGGGGGGGGGGGGGCCATAACAGTAAACCCATATGTCATCTTGTGCATTTTTTATGCAATTTCTTGTAGTCTGAAACAAAATTTAGGGCAAATGTACCATTCCCTCAATCAGACATTATAAAATGATGGATCACACTCAATGCACACAGCAATAAACATTCACTGAAATGTAATACAGAGAACATGGTGATACTACAGTACTAGTGCCAGAAAGCTATACTTGCCATTCTCCATCCGGGTGGCAAGTTCAGGAACTTCTGGCTACACCTTCACAGACCAGTACAGCTTCTCTGTAGTAAAGGGTAATAGGGGCTCTTGCCCCAAGAGTCAAGTGATAAGAACTGAGCTCTAAGGCCCATCCAGCCTTCTATTTAGTGGGTACTAGGGGCTCTTGCTCCAGGAGTAAAGTGGTCTGTAATGAGGCTGACCACTCGCCTCCACTTCACCACATGCCTCCATACACAGGCAACACAGGCAACTTTACTGTACTCTTCATATGCACTGTTTCAAAATTGTTTAATACCTTTCAGTGTTCAGCTTCAAGCAGCTCCTGAATACAATAATTTTCACTAAATTAATAGTTGTACGTACCAACTACAAAAAATGCCTGTACTTCACACATTAACACTATCAGAGAAAAACAATGGCACAATTAAAGCTAATTTTAACATTATTTTCTGCTACTTAATTAAGTCATAATGGTCATGCAAGTAAAATTTATTATATTTGTGCAAGAAAATATTTTGGTAGATGCGAGGCGAGAGTAGGAAGCTTAAATTTGAAAAGTATGGCACCTACTTAAGTCAATTTTGAACACAACACTCAACATATATAAGAACATAATGGAAAATAAAGCCTATGCAGGACAAATCAGCATCAGAAACTGCCCTTTCATGACACTTGACATTAAATCTTCCATTCTCCAGAGAAACTGATGCTTGGATATCTATATAAAATTTGGCTTAAACCAATGCACAATATGTTATGCAGATACTGTTCAATGATGAAATTTTGAAAATAGAAGGAGATTAATGAATAAATAACTTCAAATTCTACAATTTTGTTTGAATATGCAAAGATACATCAACACATATTACTGGCATGTTTTATGTACTTGCAGTTATATTATAATAATGTGCACACTACCAAGAGTAAAGCCTAAGTACAGTTGTCCGTGTGGATGTCATGAAAGAATATAGGGAAATGGAGAAACACCTGCACTCACGGTTAATCTCACCACTAGGTGTAGGTGAGTGGCCAGCTTCATGCTCAGACCATTATATTAAAAAGAAAACTGACTACATGACAGCCCAATGAAATATGGACCTTTCAAATACCTCACACTAATAATTAATGTATCACTGTGGTTAGGTATAGTAGTGCTTTCTTCTACAGAATAAAAACTTTTTAAACTCTTGTAACAATAGTCCATTAGCCACTGTCGTTACAGAGATACTGGTTTTTTCCTATGGCCAAAAAAAGGGGGTTCCCATACTAACTTGATGAAAGTATGTACACTTTAAGTTTCTCTGAAGAAAATTAAGCTTCAAAATGTCTAAAAGAGTACAGTCTTTTTAGATGATTGAAAACCAAAAAGCAACAAAATGAAAATGACATACCTTTGGAGAGCTGTACAATTATTCTTACCATTGTGTCCTATTAACAGTGATGTCAGTAAGATATACCACCGTATACTGGAAGAAAAAAGCCCTGGGTATAAGAAATTTAAGGTAAACCCCACCCACACTCATGCATACATGTGCGCACTCAGACAAATGCATGCATATACCTGTCTCCTGTAGATTGTTCCCAAACACACTTTGATATGGGTACAGTTCAATGCACGAGCTTATGCTTGTAAATTTAAACCTGTGTTAATTAAACTAATATGCTAAATATTTTACCAGTTACAGGTCTGAAATTAATCTTTGGTTTTGTTTTTGTAACAACTGCTTGGTAGCAACATTTGTCTGTCCATTCTCATACTGTATACTGAAAACCATATATACATGCATACATACAGTTGTATTTATAATGTAACTGACATTTAGAATTATGTAAGTGTGGCACAACACTATACACCTACTACAGGTATACCGATATTACAAGAAGGACAAGAATATCAAGGTTACCACCCCATATCATAATCAGTACATTTCACCAAACATTTCATTCAGTATGCTACTAATTATGCAACAAGGATCAACATAGTACACAACATACTGTGGAGAATGACTAAGTAGAATATTCCTCCCATAGGGTTCGGCCAGGTCGGACCACTATCAAGGAGAACAAGTAAAATACAAAGTGGAAATAATTTAACATAAAAAAATACTTCCTTAAGTCAGCTGGCCTATTAAAAAGTGTAACCGTGTCTACATATATACCAAAATCTATGTAAGATGTCCCAATATACCTGGTCTCTAATGTGTTTATTCTCCCAGTTGATGGCCCAGCCTGGCCAAAACATTTAGGAGGAATATTAAACTTATGTTTGTTCTCCATAGCACATGGTGCGCTATGTTCATCTTTACTGCAGAATTACAAATACAAGTGCCCAATGGATAATGCAACAATTCAAGTCTGCTTGTGTTCACAAATATATATATATATATATATATATATATATGTATAAATCAAGACCAATTTAAACCATACAAAACTTTAGAAGTTCATTTCTTACAAGTAAACTTAATAAACTGATGGCAGCATATTTGTCAAGCATCTTCTTTTTCAATTCTGGTAGAAAACACTCTATTAAAACCAGTTCTAATAAACATGACCTTTGGACTGTGTCCAGTTTGTCCATATGATTAAAAAAGTTTGATATACCAAGTGTCTACCTGCTGTTGAGGGCATCATAAGTGTAAAATGAAGGAAATTATAAAAGTAGTTTGCATTATTTCACTGCACTCACCATAAATCCAATTTACAATAAACAGACACTCAGACCCAGTTTTATAATACAGTCCTGAAACTAGTCATAAAAACATAACCACAATTCAGTACTGACTGGTCTCTTCTAATTTACTGTTAAATGCCTTCACAAGCCCACCGTCAACAAGAGTATTTATTACTGTATGTATGTACATTAAAATATAAATAATGTGTGACTCATACAGTGGCACAAGGTGCTGGCTATGCCAATAGACAGACGTCAATTTTGCATGTGCACTGCATGGTTTACCACTATCCTACTAATTCACCTGCAGCAATAACATAAGGAAACTTTGCGTATACAGTGGTGTTCTGTACCCCTGTATTTGCTGGGTTATCTTGTGCCTACACATATTCATTCAAATGAAACTGAGAAAATGTATTAATTTCAAATCATGTTTGCCAATGTAAAGTGAACAAAGTTATCACTTTCAAAAAATACGGGATCATGTGAGTATAAATTATACAAATCTAGTCTTGTGAGGCCATAGCTGCAACAATTTTGTTGTAGCTCTCACAAGATTCCCCACATGTTAGGTAGCAAAAAGTTTACACTGCAGCATAATTCTTTTGTAAAAATATTATGGTTAGGTTTATTCTTTACCATATGGCTTTTTAATTGCCACATTTCTGCTATGGCCAGAATTTTAGGGTATTCAATCTAAATGCCCACTACATGACATGATAATGTTTTCCTTTTGAATGAAAAGGAAGTACATTTAATGGGACAATGTTGTTCCAATCATCTTTTAAAGATTAGTATGCTATGAACTGTCACAAAAAAATCCTGAAATTTCTCAGGGTTTGAGTTCCCCATAAAACCACCATTCAGAACCTTAGTCAATAAAAATCAACAACCAGTATTGATACAAGGAAAACTGGTTGATATTACAACTCAGCTTGAACATTTACCTTAATAAGTACCTTGTTGAAGGAATAGAAAAATAAAAAGATGCCACAAAAGCTGCAAAAAAATTATTAAAACTATGCTATAAAAACCAAACCTGTGAGATATCATGTTCTCACACATACGTTCATGAGGATCCAGTGGGATATGATGCCATGTCTGTTGGTAAATAGTCATCAGAGTTTCAGGGAAGCTTTCTGCCTCATTCTTCAGGGTATATGCCATCCAAAAAGGGTAGAGGTGCCACAAAAAATGGGTATGTTATGCAGGTGAGTACATTTGGGTTAGTAAGCCAATGGGAGTGGTGGTGTTGAAGCAGCCGGTGGGGCCACAGGTGAAAGAAACAGAAACGTTAAGGTGAGCTACTGGTATAGAAAAGTGATGGAGTTGGGATGGAATGGGTGGGTTAAAACAAGTGAAGTGAAATTAAGCGAAGTGAAGTGAAGGTGACCTCAGATATAGTTAGTAACAGAACGATGGAAATGTAGGCATGAAGAGAAGGAAAAGCGAGATTACAGTTCAACATGGCATTACATCCCAAAAGACTTAACTTTCAGAACAACAGACGTCCCCTCCTTACAGCAACCACCCCACCCCCTCAAAAGAGTAAGTTCAGGAACTGGCACATTCCATCATCTAACAGTGGTCAAACTGATCCCAAGTTGATATTTTTCAATCAAGACTTGATTTTATGTAAATGGTCATGTGGACAAAAAACAAAACACTGTAGCACAGGAAATCCCCATCTTATGCCTGAATTTCTACCTCATAATGCAAAACTTCATATTTGGCACACCATGTGAGGGAAGGATTGCAAACCATGTACATTTTTCAGACAGCATTAATTGTGAATGATATGAACTGTTAGGGCAACAGTTACATTCACCTTTATTGCCACAAACTGGAAGAGAAGGAAAGGCAGTAACCCTAGCAAGGAGCACATGTTGTGTGAGCAGGCCATGGGCCAGGACAGGCGCCAAATATCCTCCACGTAAGAGAACACAGGATACTGAACAGAACACTTCCAATAAATAATTCACATTCTATAGTATAACGTACTTAAAATACACAAATGAGCTCTGTAAAATAGAAAGGGGACATTGTGAATGCATAAAGAATTCAGTTTCATAAGGCTCAGCTGTCATACCAGGAAGCAAACTTTATTTAACATTGTCACTTTCATTAGAAAATCTTTCATAAGAACCAAATATATGAAATCAGTTATGCCATTATCTGCAACTGCTCATATACTGGATAATGGGCATATATTGGTATCTATAACAAGTGAGTATATAACTTCATTGTCAATGAAAAAGGGTTTTAAATTTCCTGGTATGATGGTATTGACTGTCTTATTTTAATTCACAGATAACAATCTATCATCTTGTAAAAGAGGACTTTATATACTTCCCAGTTCTAAAGGTCCGGCAGCAACCCTGAAGTTGCAGTTAATCGTAACAGTACTGAAAAATTCATCACTTGGCAAGCTAGACTGTACACATAATAATATTTATTCAACTGCAATTGGGTTGGAACCCGGTGGCAGAGGTTTATAACACGTATACAGCAAACGTGTAGTCGTTCAGATACTAGAATGTACTTCGGGAGGGCTACATGAGAAGCATGTAGTGACAACTTGGAGACAGGGGAACCATCCCAGCATTTGCTTAAGAGACATAGGGAAACCAAGAAAACCTGTATCGAGATGCATCATTAAAATATGTGATGCACAGTTGGTGATGGTTAATCTTCTGGCCTTCTGGGTCACAACATTTCATCATCTACTGCTAGCATTCTGGAGGAGCATACCATCTGCATTTTCATCCAGCTGCATAAAGATGGAGGTAATATGCTTGTCCAAATCAATGGTGCTCACCTAGCAGACTACACGGTATCATAATTCAGAAGGCCACAATCTTAAGCTTCAGCAGAGTGAATAAATAAAATCTTATGATTATTATGATAAATATTAATAATGCACAACCTTTAGAAAGACAAATGAAAAATAAAAGTATACTAATACACAGTGAAAATAACCTGGCAACTTACTGTCACTTTATTCTTTGCATACTTTTCTTGTAATTATGCTACTGATATAGCAAAACTAGATCATACCACAACTATCAAGCAATGGATGAAACAAAATGTAAACGTCAGTGCCAAAGTCCATGTAACCCTTTCTATTTTACAGAGGCCTAAAGCAAATTAATAACAGTAAATGAGTTGTAGGTAACTTTAATATACTGTCACATGGAAGCCTTATCACTGGTGAATACTGCCTGCTATTGTCATAGCCTTTTTTTAATAGTACATTTCAGGTATCCACTTAACCACCACCATAAACAGAGGTTTCATCTCCAGCAGATGAAACTGAATAACATTAACCTTAACAAGCTATACAAAATGTCTATATGAGTTAAGCCATCTCAGTTCAATTAATCCACCCTTATGAAGACAATTACGGCAGTGGATATACCTCAGAAAACTAAGACATCATATATGGCTTTATAAATAATAATTAACAGGAATTTCTTAGTTTATATCACATCATGGCAAGTGAGGTACAGCATTTTTTATTCAAAGTATGTTGTCTCCATATTTCCAGTGTCCACCCCAACTTTAAAATCATGTCTGCATTTAATGAGTTCCACATCACTACACACCTACGTCAGATTTGGAATTCAGCCAGTGTTATGACACATGTTAAACAGGTACAACCCACAAAGGCTGCTTTCTTCTGGGATGTGGAGTTATGTAGCTTAATTGCTAAGCACCAATATTTCAGAGGTATGTTCTTCTTCCATCTGCATGTATCTCTTCTGTCCTCAAGATGGAGGTGGCATATTCCTCCAAAATGCTGGTATATATTTAGCAAGCTATACAGTCACATCCCAGAATATGGCAATCTTCATAGCCATTGCCATGAGAACCTCAAATCTCATGTGATACAAATCAGTCCACTTCATCATCACTAGTTAAATGCCAAGTCTTAACAAATTCTATTTGAATGTCAGAGGTGCTATGTGGTTTCAAAAAGCACCTCTCACATTAAAAAAAATGGCAAAGTTTACAACATCAGCGTTTTAAATTCTTCACAGTTGTAGCACTCATCCATCCTTCTGCCATTTTTCAGAGATGAGTCTGAAAACACACGAAGTGGAAAAAAAAGTTGAAGCAAAAAGCATGTTAAGGAAGACCAAACACCATCAAAGAACAAGTATGGTATAAACGTAAAACAACCAACACTGAAAGCATATATAGTATTACACTTCTCCTTTTTGAGGTATGTTGAAATTAGTTACCAGTGTCCATAAACATTGCACCTTAATAGTCTACAGTACTACACTGAATCCTGCCCATTTCCAAATATCAAGTTAAATGGGAAATTTGGGTCAGCATTGCTGTTAGAAGTTGAAAATGACAGGAAGGGTATAATTTAAACAAAGCTTCATTTCACCACCTAAAACATCAGACTGCATGCCAAATATATTAAATATAAGTAGCACCCAATATAAACTTCAACTAACCTTAATTTATAGAGTAATGTCAATATCCACCCTCCATATTCATTCCCTTGTTAAAAAAATTGAAATATAATACAGGTACTGTTAACTTAACGACATCCTGCACCAACTACAGTGTTATTCACATGGACAGTTTGGTATTCCCCACTGTAGGAAAAAAGCATCCACAAAAAAGTCGAGCAGAATGCTTATGCACAACTTATTATGAAATCTGCCAACATTTAGAAACAATCATATCAATTTTGATTAAGGACTGAAGGAGATACGGGTAAAATAGTAACTAATTTGAGCAATCAAGGGGCTCTTCTAATATTCAGTACAATAACATGCATTAGAACCCTAAATACAAGAGAACAATTAGTAACCACCATACTGTGAGTATTACTGATGTAATATTATAAATTTTGGGAAGCAATGGTCCAAACTTTAGGTACAGAAATCTGTAACATACTGTGCAGCAAGTAACACTCATGACAAAGGAACACATTCAATTATCAGCTAATAATCACCTGTTCAATTACTTAGAGCATTTAACACCCTTGCGATGAACACCGTTACAATATGGTGTTACTACTAAACAGTTTTCTCAAACACATAACAAGAATTGAAAAAAATGACAACAAGAATTTGTATCAGAAAATAGCAAGACAGGCAATGTACATATAAACATAATATTGGGGCATGTTTGTGTAACCACTGTGGCTGTGGAAAAGCAGTAAGTATTACATATTTTGTGTGTGTGTCTGTCGCCTTAGTTATCCAACACACAAAGTGCATGTGCTGTTATTATACTGTCAACTGTGGTCTGTCTGGCTCTACCATATTTTTTCACATAGCTCATACAGAATACGATTTTTGGAAAACTTACTAAATGTAAAATGTGTGTTTTGATTTTCTCTTCAACTTTTGTTTACAACATTGCCCACTGTAAGAAGAACTGAGCTCAATACTGTCACAAATGTACATATGTCTTCACATAAAGTATCCATTATTATTCTTGTCAGACTTGAATGAAACTCGAATTTTCTCATCCAGTTTTTAAAAATATACTCAAATATGAATTTTCATGAAAGGCTGTCAAGTGGCAGCCAGTTTGTTCCATGCAGACAGACAGACATGATGACACTAATAGTTGCTTTTCACAATTTTGTGAACACGCCTAAAAATTACATATGATCATCTTAATGAGTTAGTATGAACTTCATGTACAACTTCATTATTTCTGGACACCACAACATTAAGTGTATACCACTACCTTAACACATATCTCACAAAGATTTTTTTCACTCAGCTGATTTACAAATTTTGATTATACCATCTATCCATTAATCTTCTGCAAAGAACACGTGCTCAGACACACAGAACATTATTTTCTGCAATTCAGAATCCCATTCACCATTTGTACAAAAATATGAATTTGTCAACAATCTCAAGTACACATCCTGAATAGGATGAGAACACAGAAATGGTAAATAGAACACAGTTTATTATTAGTGCACAGGATGTAGAAATCTATTATAACCAAACAAAACTAAGCAAATTTTTTAAAATTCTGAAAATTACCTGCAATTTTAGAAACTCTGTGCTGATCATATAATTGAACACTAACACACATATTAAAGAATAACGCAACATATCTGCTATGGGTGTTCATTTTATAAGGCTACACAGGACTAACATTGGAGTGAAACTGTGCACACCCCAACAAACCTTGGTGGCTGTCTTCACATAGAAGTGAGACTTGCTTGAACAGCATATGTTCAAACTGCACCAGTTATTCACCCAGCAGCAAAACTGTACACACATTAAAAACAATGGAAGCAGTAGCTACACCTATGCATTATGTACAAAGAGTCAGTTAATGGAAACATATAAGGTGATACATCACTGTAAGACATTACTAACTTTTCTTGGGGAATTCAAATATTAATTGTAAATCTTCCAATCTGAACTTAACCAATTATAATACCAGGAGGAATAAAAGTATATAGGAAAGCTGGGAAACATGAAGAAGACAATCAGTACTATACACCTTGAAGTAGGTATAATCTATTACCATTATGTTTTTTATACTCAAAGTACACAGGCAGTGTATATGCTTCGGCTACCAGCAGTCACAAGATCAACACCTCTGTACGATACAGTCCTATAAAATTTGACTTCAATAATTTAAAATTAATGAGGATTTTTATGTAACTTTTAATACAGTAGTTTATGAGATTACTTTTGGTTTGAGAGTTGTTATAAATTTTATTGTGAAAATACATAATAAAACAACCCAAAAGCAACAGTTGTATAATAGTTGTCATTTGCAAGTGTGTGTTGTGAATTAAAACACCCAATAATAATTTCTGAGCAGAAATGTGAAGCATACTTTTCTACTGCACAAACGTCTTAGCTGTACAAATCTGTCAGAGGTAAAGATGTACAAATGCACTTCATGAAAACATATGGAAGAGTGGAGGTGTAATTCCAATTATTCTTAACCTTGGCATAAGATTGAGGTAACTGAGCAGTCTCCATACTATGATCACTTAATTTCCAGGTATAGACGCATTGTTATCCACTGAAGAAGAGGATGGGTGGGTCCCAAAGACAGTCTGGGTGCTTGGTGCACAGAAAAACCTTTTGTCCCTACCAGGAATTTAACCACAATTCCTCAGTTATCCAACCCATAGCCTAGTCATTATACCAACTATGCTGACCCTTTGCTGTGCCTCAGTTAGTAATAATAAGGTTCTGTTTTATTTTTGTGAAGAACTTATTTACATACAGGTTCTGTATATGTTAAATACAGAGTGGCGCACAAAATGTCATACCATTGATTGTGCACATAACACATTTTTATTATTACAAAAGCATTTGAAATCTGGTACAGAATTAAACCTCATAGGCTGGAAAATTGTTCCTAATGAAGAACATGTTCAATGTGACCACCGTTTTGCCTCACAACCTCTTGCAAACGAACCCTTGCATT
>Ga0209629_10003433_pt1 | contig 11338 bp, 8 predicted proteins | sample TergutCu122P5_FD_187286 | JGI IMG/M metagenome (GOLD analysis project Ga0209629, IMG submission 187286) | Cubitermes ugandensis P5 segment gut microbial communities from Kakamega Forest, Kenya - Cu122 P5 (SPAdes) (version 2) | ecosystem: Host-associated > Arthropoda: Insects > Digestive system >...
TAACCGTTCAACTTTGGATATAGGTGTTTTGGGTTATATCGGTATACTTTAACATAAGGAACACCCTCCCGAAGTTTGGTCCTTTTCTCCTGTGACACCCTGTATATATATAATGTGAAACATTGAACCGGACATACTAGTACAGAATATTGTAACAACCAGCACTTCATATGATGTTCACAGCATTGAAGAACTATGCAAGAAGGGGTCCTGGATGCCTAAATCCCCTGAAATCTTAATCTCCTTAATGATGGTTTAATCAAAAGCGAAATATTTTGGAGAATGTATAATATAAAATAATAGCTTTCTACTCGTACATTTACCTGACAAGTGTATTTTATTGGTGGTTAATAAAAATTGCTGTGGATATTGCTGAATGATTTTCCTGAAAAAAAGAAACAAAATATCAAAAATATTCATCGCTTCAGAAGACTAAATAAACCGATATAATTTTGGAATTTCTTAATGGATTTACGTTAAAGACTAGTTAATAGTTTTACGTTCTAGCATAGACCAAGCTAGCTTAATTTTATTGTTGATGGAGGCCAGAAAATGTAGCGCAGCTCAGGGCCCACATAGTGAATTTGTGCCGCGCGCTTTCTGAAGACTTGTGTTGAAAAGTTGTGACGAATGCAAGAGCTCGTTTGCAAGAGGTTGTGAGGCACAACGGTGGTCACATTGAACATGTTCTTCATTAGGAACAAACAGCTCAGGGCCCACATAGTGAAGTTGTACCGCGCGCTTTCTGAAGACTTGTGTCGAAAAGTTGTGACGAATGCAAGGGTTCGTTTGCAAAAGGTTGTGAGGCAAAACGGTGGTCACATTGAACATGTTCTTCATTAGAAACAATTTTCCAGCCTATGAGGATTAATTCTGTACCAGATGTCAATTGCTTTTGTAATAATAAAATGTGTTATGTGCACAATCAATGGTATGACATTTCGTGCACCACCCTGTAGTAAGACCTTAGCAACCTGTGGCGTATAGCTTTCCAAGCCCGTTCCCCAGAGTACGCTTTAAAGAGTGCGTATAAGCGTGCTATCGTCCTCCGTTGAGCCAACGTTTCCCTGTCAGAATCCTTTGTATGATCTGTAAATTGAGCAGCTTTCTTCTCTACTCGGTCTAACGCATTTATCTGTCCTTCTCTGCATGGATCCCACCATGCAGACCCATATTCAAGAACAGGACGTGCCAATGACGTGTAAGCTAAACTTTTGTATTCCTATCCCCCCCCCTTTTTTTTTAGAACACGCATTACAAAGTGAAATGCCTTCCAGGCTTTTTGCACTATGTAATTTACTTGGTCCACCCAGTTTAAATCGCCTCGTAAGCTCTTTTCCACCAAAGGAGTAACCCAGTGGATTTTTAAGCCGAGCTTTCGTAAATCTTACTGCCTTGCTTTTATCGGGATTTATTTTCATTCCACTTTCTACCGCCCATTCCCCCAGGGTGTCCAGATCCCTCTTATACTTTTCTATGTCGTTTTTATTTGTGATTTCTCTATATACTATACAATCGTCAGCAAAGAGTGTAATATTCCAGTCGATGTTCCTCCAAATTATCATTTACGAACACTAGAAACAGTAGTGGGCCCAAAACGCTCTCCTGCGGAACACCTGAGGTTACTTTGACTTCCTTGGCTAGTTGCCCTCTTACTCTGACCCTTTGTGTACAACCTACAAGGAATTCCCTTACCCAAAGTTTCGTAAGCAGCCGATCATGTGGAACTAAATCGAAAGCCTTGGAAAGGTCTATTATAATCGCATCTATACCGACCCCCTCGGCCAAAAAGTCCGCTGTATCTTGGCACACTGTGATGTGGCCGAAAGCTTCGCAGGATGTTTTTTGTTTACAGCAGGTCAGAGCAGCAATACGGTCACAACCCTTTGCTAAGAGCAGGCCGAATCCCTCCGAGCGACAAACACAATCACAAACTTAACAACACTGAGGTCTGCAACCTCCCAGTGTACCAATATATCGTATACAAACTGGTAATCTTTTCGCTCGAAATCCCAAATTTGTAGTTAATTCTTCGGAAGGTAATTTTGCTTATCTATCCGCCGAGAATACCTCTGATCCGGTTTCGAACCAGGATCATCGGTAACATGTCACCCCTTGCACGCCGAGGCTACAGGTGGCTATACGTTCGCTGGTCGCTTCATCGGCTCCTTCCTCCGAGTCAATTTGGATTACACGTTTAATGAAATCTGAGGAAAGGCTTTTAAGGCCCACTTGAGAACCCTTTTCTACAGAGACCGCATAATACGTAATACCAGCATGATCCTGTATGTGAAAAATAACTGGTAAGAGAACGAAAGTTGTGACAATGACATTTGACAATAGGGCATTTTGATGGACCACAACATCGTGCAACTCACCATTCCCAAATGGGGTCATGAGTGAACCAAAATGGCGCTGAAATTTCAATATTAATCGCAACAAACATTTATACCAGTCTGTTACCTGAAGTTTGAAAATGCACTGTACTAACGGGTTCTTAACAGTTTTGGTTACCGGCCCATACGTACCTAACATGCACAACGGCTAAGAGCTAACAATAAGAGATCTGTAAGGAAAGTGCTTTTATTGAGGTAAAAGTGAAAACAACAAAGGATTGCTACCCTACCTTATCGCAATATATGAATAAGACCTGTAACAGCCGTAGACAGAATTCTTTTACTGATGTGTTTTGAAGGTACAAACTTGGCGGTGAGGAAATCATCCAGGTGAAGATTCGAAAATAAACACAAGGCCGGCTGCTGCTGATCTGCTAGTTCACTACACCGCTGGCAGCGTTTCATAAAGCAAGCACACATCCAGTTATTCCCACACTGCATTACGTATCCTTCCCCATGAAATGACGCCGAATTTACATTCACCATCCAGTCTGTGATGTCACAAAGGCTAGCTGCATCACAAGTACATAAAATACATAATTGCGACTGTTACAGCCATTATGGCGAACTGAAAAGTCACCAATAGTAGTAAGGTACGATATTTTTAACATGACATCGCGCTAGAGATTGGTTGGCACTGCTCCAGTGGTTATCAGAGCAGGTCAGACGGCGTGTCACCAACGCTGCTCTCTGCTTGCCGCGACAATTACGAGCACTCCAGTCGCCTTGTAGCCAAGAGGCCTTTTATCTTTAGATCAGGTGGGACGCACTTCACAGAAAGTTTAGCAGGGCAGCGCAATGAATCTCTTTGCAAATTTTTCTTTACACAAACAGTTTTCATTGGAGGGGGGGGGGAGGGCAGAAGTAATGTAACAGCCCCCACTAATTTCAATACGGAACTAAAGTAATACGTGACGCAGCATACAACACTGTAGACGTGCTTTACTCTGTACATACTACAGTGTTCAAGACACGCGTAAATGCAATTTCACTTAGCCCGCAACAGAAGTTTCGTCTTCTTTGCGCCGATTTCCACGAAACTCACAAATGATCAACAAAATTATGTGCTGATATATAGAATTACAAAGTACCGTCTCTGCGTCTCGAAGTAAAGTATAGCTTAAACTGCGCGAAGTTTCACGACACTGCATTTTATCAAAATCGGACCAAAATGCATAAATATGGACAAAAAAACATTTAAGCCCTTACGTAATGTTTGGCAGTCACAGTACTACCGGCTTTTCACATCACTCATAAATTCTGAACGGAATCATACGAAATCATCCAATCTGGATGTGTCGCAAATCGGCCTAGAAATATATGAGTATGGGTAGAAATTAATTTACGCCGTTACGCACCGTTGCGCCGATTTTCTGGAAATTCATGCTTGTTCGGCAAATTTTATGTACAGAACTAATCCGAATTTTATGAAAATTCTTCGAACGGTTTGGTGGCTGATACTAAGCCACGGACAAAACAACCAGACGGATCCTGTCACCTTATAAGGCGTTTTCTGTTTTTGGTAATGAACGGCTAAAAATAATTCTGAACAGAAGGTTCGTCTAAACAAGTGAGACCAAGTCGGGAATCCAAACAAACCCGAGAAAATGATTCTGTGTAGCTCTGTATCTTGACCGTCATAATTTGCCCCGTGGCAAACTACTGAAACTACACCTACAGTGCACCATTAGTGCCATGGAACGTGAGACGTAACTTTCTCAAAAAATGTGATGATGAACAAAACAGTAATTACAATAGCGTATCTGAATATAATTTCGGAAAAAAACTTGAAAAAATTGTCCAATAAAAAATACAGCATGGATTCGCACATCAACTGTCGGTTCTTCCTGAACTCTTGTCAGAGGACGCAGCACTTCCATGATGAAACTTGACACTGAGACTGGTGGGGCGGGTAGTGGTGGGGGATAGGAATCAACTCGTGCACCCCTCTCTAAACATGGCAGCTGGACTGTTTCCGTTCGTCTTAAGTTGCTATACCTGCACAGCTTACGGTAATGACCGACGGATTAAATACGTATGTCTAGCTGGACGATACAATTTGTACCTGTCAATTTCTATGCTAAATTCGCTCGCATATGAAACACTAGACGTACAGCCAACTGCTGTATCCCATATTATCACACGGTATACGGTCTGAGAGAGACTTGCTGGTGTGTTCTCAAATTTACTTAAAACATCAGGCGTGCATCACTCAAGACAGAAAGCCTCGGACGCGCGTGCCATTTACGGTACAACTGCCGTCACAGGATCAATATAAAGACAACACGTCCCGCACGCAATTTAAACAGCCTACTTTCGTACTGCAGATTTCCAGTCCAGCGGGCGCACACATTTACCAAAAAAGTATTAGCCACCTCAAAATTCTAGGCTTTAGAAGGGTGACATGCGGCAAGTTCCATAATGAGAATCCACAAATATTAGGCGACACCGTACAAACCTTTTCGCCCAAGCGATCTGGCGCTCGATATTTGTGCACCCCTGTTCTAAAACCCTATTATTATTATTATTCGTTATCGCCTTGACGCAGGGTATTTACAATCATACACCTGAAACAAAGGATGTTGCTAGGGTACATAATTTTGCAGCTATTCTGTATCTAAAATTTATGCTACATGTAATGCTATTTCCCAAGTTTATTGTTATTATTATTATTATTATTGCTAATTTTATTATCACCATCATCGGCATAATCGCTGTTGTTGCACTGTCATACGTCGTCTGTTTTTTCATTAGTGCTGGTTTTGTAATTGGCCATTAGGCTGTTCAGCCAGAAAGTAAATAAAGAACTGAATTCATTATTATAATCATATAACTTTACTTCATTGAATAATTTATATCACTTACCAGTACAGGTAGACCTACTGTGTTTAAGTTAAATCTGTCGCATCTAACCTCAGGTTCCGCACCGTCTTTGTAAATGTTCGTCCAGCTGAGCTGTGTACGTGCATTCGAACCGCGTGTGAACATGGGGTGGTGGCGATAAAGCCTCAAAGTATTCGCTCCGTTCGGCGCCGAAAAGAGTTGTAAACTTCACGCTCCAGTTTTCTTGGCCCCCGAGGAACGTGCGACCAGTACCATTGAATAAGATCCTCGGTGGGGCCCAAGACGGCCTGTCCCTCCGCAAACCCGGAATCCAGTCAGCAAGCAGTCACCACAGTCACAGCCGTGCCGTCTATTACACATGTACACTACGATTTTGTACATCGGAACCTGATAGTAAGTCTGATTGTACTTCCGTCTGCTGTCGGGTTTTAGCGTGAACCGACATGGACCAAAACAAAAATCGACATACTTGAATGTGTCTCCATAGCTCAGGTGGTACAGTAACTACGGCTACGGGATGAAAGATAAAGGACTTTGATACTATTCCCGACAACAGCCCCAAAGCGCGCACAGCGTGCGGACCAGTTCTGTGGCCCACCCAGTCTCCTTCTCAGTGCGTGACGGGGGCTCTTTCCACGAGGGACTGAGGCTGCGGCATGATGCTGACCACTCACCTCCATCTAGTGCCTAGACTATGAATGTACGGAGCTATACCTCCATTAAAATATGTGCCTCAATGGTATGGTGCTTTGTTACGCACAGAAAAGTTTACGGAGTCCTCACTACCATTGTCAAGATTTTTAACTAAATCGTCACATGGTAACGGAAGACACATGCTGGTAAACTGGCGGATGTGGCCTTCTTATGCAACGGGAACGTCTTTCTGGCTACTGGCTGCCAAATACCATAATGGCTGGAGAAAAATTCCCGAGTTCCGATTAAATTTTCTACCTCTGTTGTAGAATACCCTCATGTCGTTAAAGATGAAGAAAGTTATATATTATGGACGTAGTAAAAAATAGCGCTAAGCTTCCCAGTCGTTGGCAAAGGGACAAATCTGTGTTGAAGTCTTGCACAGGTGCAGCAACAACAGCCTGTGTTACGAAAAATAAAGGCAGTCAACGCCATTTATTCTACAAACTGCTACTGTTGCTCTTATTGCACAAAATTAATAAATTATTGCTTGGACACTGTTGTTATACCGTTTCCTGATCTTTCTTTCAAATAAAATGGAAAGGTGCGGTCAAGCTGAAGAATGCCTGCCATTTCTAAATGAGCTGCAGGTCATTCTGCAGTCCCTGTTGCTAATGATATCCCTTCACTGCGGATACAAATTTGTAAAAACAATAACAGGATAATAACTCAGTGGAGCATAGGCCTCCTTTAGAAGCTAACAGTTGCTTATCTGGTCGAGAAATTCCATGCTTTTTATTCAAGATAACGATTCATGCACAAGCTCACGTCGTGTTACCCGCCACCGGAGCCTATTCTGAGTTAGATGAAACCAATACACGTTTTACATACCCTGTTTCTGTGCGGTTCATTTGAAACCGTTCTCTCATATATGCAGAAGTATCCCAAGTAGTATTTTCCTTTCTACGTAAATACAGACAACACTCCTCGACTTAACGCAATTTCAAGTTAGAACAACTGCAGATTTACACAATTTTTAAAAAGGTAAGAAATATGGAAAAACATTTTTAAGAGCGCACCAAATTCTTCCTTGCGTGAATGAAAGCGCAGTGTGACGAAGGTGGCGGAAGAATAATCCTGCGCGATAACAGGCGGCGGGGCGATTACGCCGCGGCCGATCGGATTCCAGTGTCTTGTACACTGGATTTCAATTGGACTCCCATTTGTAAACGTGTATAGTGACTATATGGTGGCCATATGTGTACTGAATTCCGACTTGCGACCCACCTTCCGAAACGTAACTACTGGGGAGTATCTGTAATAATATAAATAATCCAAGGCCAGTGCGCGTGTGCAAATCAGCCAAAGTTTATCTTACAGTCCGCAGCTTATCTTACAGTCCGCAATATAAGTGTTAAGTACTCGTACATGAGAACTGCGAGACAGACCATTCAACACTCCGCGGAAGTAAGATGCAACTACTTGGTTTTACGGAAAAACATCATTCTGAGCACGAGTTATTGTATGAAGTAAGGTCTGGCGTTTTTATGCTCTTTGGCTGAAGGCCAGTGGCACAGTCGAGTGTAAAGGCTGCTACAGGTCGCATGACTTATTTCTGGATGTGTACTGTTGACAGCAGCCGCCCTGGTCCTCGCATATCGGTCTAAGTACATGTTCAACTGGACGGACCAACAAAAAGTCAAACTTGCTGACATCCACTGTCTGCCCGTGTTACTGTATGGAAACAAGGGACAGAAAGGAAGATGGCAACGAGGCAAATGGAGAATGTGGAAAGCTGGATTGCTCTGTTACAGTGCGACATATCTAGCATTATCTATATAGAAAGTATACAGGAAAATGCTCTGGTCGCATTCCGTCACAAACAGGTTTAAGCGCGTTTTTACGGTATATTTGTTTACCACATACATAATAAGAATAACCAGGACAAGTTACCCTTCAAGAATGATCCAATAAAAAATAACAGCAAGATTACAAAGGGAAAAGCAAAGAAAATCTAGTTAGAAACTGGCCAATAAGAATGAATTTACTGTCCAAATATTTCTTGACAATTGACCTATACAGCTTATAAATTCATAAACAATATAGCGATGTATAACGTAATGTGGCGCGTTCGCGTAACCATTGTGGAAACACAACAACTGATTCCGTGAATGTTACTGAGCTACATGTCACTGTCAGCTATATAAAAATACTGAGTGCTGCACAACAACGTTATGGCTTATTCCTGTTGCATGCAACTTCCTACCAAATGCCCGATGTTGTACTGAAACAAAAGAATATTCGTTTCGTAATGACATGTCAGTCGCTGCGCAGTTTCTCATTTCTTCTAACCGTTGCCGTAAGGCATTTTACGAGATCAGATACAATTAATTATGAGGCAATAGTCATTAAATATTGTAAGTACGTGTCCGCATTCTTGCCATAGTTATCCAGCATACAAATCGCATCTTTTCTGCGGCGCATTATACTGTCATCTGTGGCCGACCCGACTTAATGTACCATACTTTTCCACATTATCACATCAACGGCACGACTTCGGACAATATGTTACTGAACATCAAATGGGGTTTTTTTACAACTTCTGTCGGAAACATTTCCCATTCTAAGAACAATTCAGCGAGATACCATAAATTTACATAGGTCTTCATATCAACTACCCATTCCTCTTGTCACATTTTAATGAAAATTGAATCTTCTCGTCAGTTTTTCGAAAAAAATTCTCAAATATCAAATTTCATGAAAATCTGTCTAGTGGGAGCCGAGTTGTTCCACATGGACAGACCGACAGACGGACTGACATGACGATGCTAATAGTCGTTTTCGCATTTTTGCGGCCGCGCCTAAAAAAACTGACATTACATATTTGTTTTTGGCGCGACAGCCCCCAGTGGGCCTGTGCCTCCTCATTCACGAGGTTTCTAGATCACACACAACGACGCACCATAGTCGGTAGGACTCCTCTGGACGAGTGATCACCTCGTCGCGAGACCTCAACCTGACAAGACACAAACTCATCGAATCCACAATCTCAGCAGGCGAGGGTCGCAGACCTACGCCTTAGACCGCGCGGCCACCTACGCCTTAGACCGCGCGGCCACTGGGACCGGCGGCATTACATATAGTTCCTTAAAATACAAATTAACCTAACTTCTTATGTGTATGAAATACCATTACCTCCTACTAGTCACATGTACAACACGTTCACACACACTTCAACATATACCTCGACTATCAGCAGCCACTTCATCCACTGGCCCACATCCTTCTCATTGCCTTGTAAGGCACACAAATGCCTATTTGTAAAATCCACTGCCCTATAATTGCCAAAACCTGCTGTGTATTCGGGAAGGTGGCACGATTCTGGGTCCATGCAAATGCATCCAGAAAGGACTGCTGTAGCTGCTACCAGTCATTTTCACAGAACCGCTAGGGCAGTACGTTTAAGATGACGACCACTATCCTTGACGTCGTTTCCATTTCATCATTCCAGCCGTCTTCCTAGCTAGGGCTAAATGATTATGAAGCTGATAAAAGCAACGTCACATAAACCAAGTTGAAGGTATTCTGGATTCGACACAGTACGTATGTGAGTTTATGGTTTACTTAACCATGGCAGCACTTTTAACTACAGAGACTATTCATTGCGAATTCTGCCTTGCGAAAGGTCCGTAGCCTCCTCCAACGCGAGCTGTCCAGTTAAATGGAATCTAAATGCTGCTTCTTTCAAATTTCAGTATCTCCTGTGTTCTTTGAGGTCAGTCAGTACCTGCTTATGTCTTCTTACTCGTGTTCTCTTCCCTTATAGCTTTCTTTACTATCGTGTTTTATAAGACCTTTTATTTCATCTTTTGTTACATTATTATATACATATAATTTACAAAAAGCTTAGAATTACTCGAACATCGAAAAAATTTATTAAAGAAACTATGTATAAAATTGTTTTCGTTACAATGCATAATTATACTAAAGTAAATGCTCTCCAACAGCACGCCGCCCTGCGCTCACTTCTGATAGCAAAGAAAGCACTCCTTGTGTACTTCTAAAAATCTGCCTGTCCGTCTGCCTGACACTAATCTAGTAACAGCGCCTACACAGTTTTTGCTAATTACATTTATTATTATTATTATTTATTTATTTATTTATTTATACAGTCAGACTTCCATTAAATGTCGGGCAGTTTCGGTTTTTCAGCATGCTGGACCATGTTTCACGCCATTTATGCAAACTGCTTAAGCCTAATAAACAGCAAAGAACAACATGAGATTCTCACGGCAATGCTGCTGAGGATTAAAAAGCCTTGTGGAATACAGTGGTGTCGATCTGTAAGGTCATCAACGTTTCAAACCATACTACCGTCTGCATGTGCTGGACCAAGCAGTCCAAGAACTTCGACTGCATGGACCAGCACACGAAGGCTTGACCCTGAAGACAAAGAACTACGATCCTTCGAAATGTCGGAAACTGTTTAGGACTCGACACATCGTACAGCACGTTGCTTCGTTTTTGGTCGGTGGAGAACTCTGCGGAGCTGGCGGACGGGCCAATGGGTGCGGCGAAGGGGCGTGGAATGTAACTTCAGTGTGAAAAGGACAACTGTACTTACGGAGGCGGAGAGGACTAGACCAGACATGACGCTGCATTAGTGACTCGCTCTTAGCCTACCGATCGAAAATTCCACTGGCCAAAAACCGTGCACTGCACTGTAACGTCCCAAAGACTTGAAACGTCGGAATAGAACGTAATACCGTTGGAAACCGTGTGTCACGCACTTGCAGAACACCTGTCAGTCTTGTATTAGTAAAATGTTGTTGATAATTTGCCGCTTTCTGGGACATGACAGAAATTTACCAACGATTAGGTGGCACATACCTCAGTCTTCGGTTTATGCAGCCTGATGGAGGCCTCGCTCTCTCCAGGATATTTCAGAATACGCGGCTCAATCTTAAACTCTGCCCTAGGGGAGGGTAGGTGGCGATCGCCATGCCTCGGCTGCTTTATCTCCGGGAAGAAACCCTGGGACCCACTGTACAGCAGGTGGGGTAGGCACATGCGGCAGTCTGGACGGATGTGAAGAAAATGTCTTATCACACCAGGATTCGAACCCTGAAACGTCCAGGCTGTAGCAAGTCGCTATGACGACTACGCTAACCCAGTTTACGAATTTTCGCTTGCACTAGGTAAAAGTAATACTTCTTTCTCAACTCGTGAGTCTCCTTCCTCCAGCAACCTTATCGCTGGTACCTGCGCCTCTTCTCGACTGTCGTCGGTTTTCGAACCACCTCGGCAGTGAATAACGTCAAGGCATCCCTTGGAGGTCAACGCAGAAGCAGCAGCACTGCAGCGTCACTCCTTTTTCTCGTGGCTTTAAGATTTCGCCCTTCTACGTGTTAACCCTTAGGCTACTAATGTCATATATATATATATATGGAGCTCCTAGTAAAGCC
>Ga0209629_10003434_pt1 | contig 11337 bp, 5 predicted proteins | sample TergutCu122P5_FD_187286 | JGI IMG/M metagenome (GOLD analysis project Ga0209629, IMG submission 187286) | Cubitermes ugandensis P5 segment gut microbial communities from Kakamega Forest, Kenya - Cu122 P5 (SPAdes) (version 2) | ecosystem: Host-associated > Arthropoda: Insects > Digestive system >...
TATCTTCCTTTATAATGGTTTTGTATTTCCATTCCTGCGGATAGCCTAATTACAGGCCGAAACATGTAGCACACACTTAGAAGTAGCAATTTAAAATAAACCTGTGTTGTGTTAGTCTGAACAAGTGCAGTTTAACATCAACACGTGAACTATCTGACGTCAGGTACATAGCCTCCTCCAGAACGAGGTCCCCAGAGACTGCTTCCTCTTTCTTCTCATTTTCTGAAAGTCATCGATAAGCTGCTTACATCTACTCACTAGTGTACTCGTCCCACTACCTTAACTACAATTACATGTTTCCGAACTCAGTTCCTACGCAATTTGTGACCAATGCAGTTAGCCTTCTTCTTTACATTGTATGCAGGTAATTCCCCTCTTCCTTGGCTTTGTGCAATATTTCATTTCTCGCAAAATGTATCCATCTTTCTCTAGCACCGAATTTCAAAACTTTCCAGACATATCTGATTAGTTTCAGCACCACACAAAGCTATGCCCCAAATGTAGCATTTCTTTTAGCTGTAATCATGAACCTACCTAATTGGTGTCACAGCAAAGAGCATTATTTCACAGCACACCTATATAAAACGGGAAAGCAGTCCCTTTACAGGCGTAGAGTGGCTCAGATGGTACCAGGAAATTAAAGTTCCCAGATTTCAGGACAACGGTACAGGATGATAGTAAGGTTGTCAGCCTTACTCACTGGCCACTATGTCGCGCAAATTGTCCAGTTAGCACAGTATGTAAAAGCAACTCCCCCTGTGTTGTGCAACGCTGCCTGTTTACCCGTACGATGCAACGTTTTCTGAAATTTTTGGACAGTGGAATTGGAACTGTTGTCGTTATTAAATATCCGGGTACCGTCCAAATCATATTCATCCATATATTTTCCAGGGAGATCGAAAACTTCCCTTTTTTGTTGAACCCTCGAGGTTTGTCCACAGAGGGTACTTTAGACTGTGACGGAGAGAAATTTCAGGGCGACCGGCAGTACATTTTTAGTGCCGCTTTTTGCCGGAAGTTTTCTATTCGTGGCCGAAACTGTGCGACAGACGTTTTACCTCTGCTCTTTTGGATGCTGTTTCCTGGGCCCCTTTCTCGTCAGCAAAAAAGTGTTTCTTCCAACCGTACAACATGATAGTGTCTTTCGTTATTTACCAATTTCGATACCCAGCCAATGATTTGGGCATCACTCTTCTATCCTGATGTCGTATTTGAGCTTATTCTATATTGTAAGTGGCGAAGAAATATTGGGATCTTTGAAATTATACTTAAATTTTACTTGTATATTCACGTACAGAATTCCAATGATAAAAATACTAACCCCTTATCTACACACATATGCACGAATGATCGAAACAACAATTTGTCAGTAAGTTACTAACATTCTCAACTTGAGATTTCTTAAAGAAAATCACGCAGTAGTTCTACGGACGAAGCCCTGGGCTGGACGATCCCTGGGCTCGAATTCCGGCAAAGGCGATTGTTTTCTCTCCTCTCCAAAATTTCTAGACTGGCTCTGGAGCCCACACAGTCTCTTGGTTAGTATGTACTGTCTGTCTTCACTGGGGATAAAGGAGCCGGAGCGTGAGCCTAACAACTTATGTATATCGAGTCCGAGGTGTTGAAGCTCAGTTCAAAGTTTCCGTCAGTTCTACTTTTCCAGTTAAATGAACAGCAGCAGTTGAAGGCTGTGCCAGTGTCTGTAACTGACAGTACAGTAAATATGGGCTTGCGTCAGTTCATATTGGTACAGCGGTTTTAATGAAGGTTAGTGTCTTTCGGTATGAGGTGTGAATTGCTTACAGCTGCTAGTGTTGGACTGCCTGAACTCTGAAGTTTGAGGCAGTAATCAGCAGCGAAATGTAATAAGCATATACCGGTCAGCATGGAATTTTATCTGAATAGACTCTAAAGTTAAGCAGTTTTGTTGGAAGGAACTGGATTTTTTACCGAAAAATATTATTGTTAGTAATATTAAAAAAAATCTTTTTCCCATCTAATTTACGGGACATGTTGTATGTAACAAAAGTATCAAACAACGTTAGATATTTACATCAATATTTGCCCTCAAATTGACGATTATAGTCTCGATTCTTTGAGCAGCTTCCCTTCAGGTTTCGCTACTTACATTTCATACCCATTTCACATTTCTTTCAAGCCACCATTGTTAACTCAATTCTCACGCCATATTCTGTCCAACGTGTTCGATCAATCTTTCCACATTTCAGCTGTATTTCAAAATCACACTTTTGATCTCTTTGCCTGTCATGTCTAATAATTTATGCGTGTAGTCTATTAAAATCATTAAAAAGACACCTATTTCAAAACGTTTTCCCAGTTGTCACGTGAAGTGGCAGCACGCCATATGGACGTACAAACCCCTAAGCACAGTGGGACAGACGTAATGTCCAATTGATTTTATGGAATTTAGTCTAATTTTGCAGATCGTTAAGTAATTTCAACCCTCACTGACTTATTTCTTCCATTAGCAGAACTGATATACCGAAGGAAGAATTGTATTTTACTGAGCGGAAGGCAAATGACTTGTAATCCTTTAGGTCCAGTTCATCACATTGTTTCTAACATTTCATCTAGGCCTTGAAATCCTAAATTGCTTTTAACTTTTCGGCTTCACACTGAAAAAATTTGTTTATTTTTAATTTCTTCAGTATATTTCTCTTGTCTCACCTGTCCCACTGTCTTTCAGTTGACCACCCACCAGCACTCACTGACGAGTACAAATCATGCAGGTTCTGACTGTCCAGTTTTGTTCATCTTTCTGCCACTCCCTCTGTCGTCATACCAAATATCTCCCTCAGCCTCTTTTCTAGCACATTTTTTTCCGAGTTCAATCGTTGGAATACAAACACAAACACAAACACAAAAACACAACTTTGAACACAATTATGTGTAACCGAAAATTTTTATTCTCAACGCCGGCCTACTGTGTGAAATCAGTGTCATTTGTGTGAACAGATGTGTACAATATGTAGTGTTTTAAATAATTAAAAAGATAGAAACTTGTAATGTATGAACATATGCACTGTGGCTTATTTCGCCAAATCAGGTATTGCTACCACACTTTCAAATTAGTTCTAATAAATAAATATGACTGCGACACCTGTGTTTATGGACGATGTTTATGTGTGTTTGTTTTTGTCGGTCTTTATTAACGCGATGTCCAAAGTACGAAATCTGCAGCCCAAAAGGCGTTTCTTCCAACCGTACAATATGATTTAATAATTCATATAATACATAATAAACCAACAAGATGCAACTCTGGCAGTATTGTGTTTATTAACAACTACAAGTATGCTCTACATGTTTCGGACGCCCTTTGCGTCCATCATCAGGAACACTACAGTTACAGTTACACTGTTACACTTTAGAATGATCCTGATGATGCACGCAAAGGGCGTCCGAAACATGTAGAGCATACTTGTAGTTCTTAATAAACACAATACTGCCAGAGTTGCATCTTGTTCGTTTATTATATATTATAGACTTGTGATGCACGGAAACTCAAATATAAAATTAATAATTCATCTTTTACTTCTTTTGGGAAGTCAGGAATTCGCCAGAACCCCTGTTCGTCTTACGTAATGTATTTTGGTCTCGTAGACTCGCCTGTTTGTGGTTGCTTTCAAGATATTCTAAGTACATGATAAGCAGTAAGTGCCATATCCACGTTTCGATACACAGCCACTGCTCTGGACATCTTTTCTCTTCCCTGATGCCATATTTGACTGTGTTCTATATTGTAAGTGCAAAGAAATTTGGGATCTTTGAAAGAATACTTAAATTTAAATTGTATATTCACGTACAGAATTACAATGGTACATTTATTAACCCCTACACTTCGGAAAATTATACCGAAAGTTTTTTTCTCATTTTCCTAAAATGGGCCATACGAAATTTGCGGTCCGGTATACCAAACCGCTGTCGGTCCAGTTTATAGCAACATGGCAATTTTACTGTCCCCGAAGACTTTCAGTATCTGGACGGCACGATATCAAACAGTGCGATCCTAATTCTCTCCCTGAGAAGTTGTGTATACGCGACTGTAGACGGAGCTAAACTCAGCAGATCGGCACTCCGTTCCAAAAGGTGTACAATTAAAAAATACAGCACTGTAACCTTAAAAAGGCACGTCACAGCAAGCAGCACTTGTTGATAGCTGCTGAACTTCCTCCAATACACAGAGCAACTAAAGCAGTGTTTCTCAACATCCGTGCCGTCGCGTCAATTGCACTGGGCCGTGAGAGGTTCCCCTGGAATTTGTCATTTTATTTTTCTATGCATTTTTCATGAATAAATATTTCATAGTGAAAATATTCTAAGGAGAATAATATTCTTGAATATGTCGAAAAGCTCAGACCCAGAACGCCCAAATAACATCGGCTTAGCAAACGTCAGTGACCAAGTTTTCATTAGTCCAGTGATATATTACTTATTTAAATGTAATTTTATATTTGTCAACATGCCACAACGTATACATAAGTGTACCGATACTCTTTATAATTATGCCATAATTAATTAGAAATACTTATGTTAGTTTAACGTACGAACTTAAAAAATAGAGCGTATTTATGAGTAAATTTGTTGGGGCCGTTCCCTCGTCTTATAAAAAAAGAATTTACCGGGCCGCGGATGCACGAATTTTGAGAAACACTAAACTAAAGGATTCGACTTTGTCACTTGAATGAGGGTCAGTGCCCCCTGTCGGCTTGTAAGACAAAGGTTCACTTTTGGAATTGGTTCAATTTACACGGTATTCCACTGTGATTTAAGTTAATTAACTAAATGAAGCAGATGAAGAAGAGGAAGAAGAAGAAAAATAGGAAAAATAAGAAGACTTTAAGAATTTTGGGTGAATTTATGTAAGATAAAAATGAAGTGGGAAAACCAAACGTACAAAATGACCGGGAGGATTAAAATGTCAGAGTTTCGGTCCACTGTGTGCCATACTGCATTTTGGTAAGGTAGAACGCAGGGGAAGGGACCCAGAGGAAGACCCCAAAATACTTGGGTAGAAAGGTTACAAAAGTTTTGTAGGAAGGAGAAACTGAATGGAGGGCAGATAGATCTGCAGCTTCAGACTGCGAGAGGCGGAAGGATCTCTGTAAACCCTCTGAATCTGCCGGTAGAACAGGTCTACAAATTGAAGAAAATATCCCTCGGCTCCGCCGTAGACCGTAGCATAGTCACTATACTTACTGGGCTACCCCGGCATCTCGAGAGCCACTCGCTGTTTAGTTACTGCGGCAATTGTTGTGCCAAATACAGCCAACCTTTCACGAAGGTTAGACATACTTGCAAGCAGTCTAGTTGCTGTGCAAAGGTAATAAGGCAGCACTACATATTTGTATAAAAAATTGTAACCTGTATGTGGTGTGAGTTTCTGTTTGTATGCTGTATCACCTGTTCTGAACACATCATTTTCTGTAGCTCTCTCGTATTAAGACTTTAAAGTCTCTATTATAATGCTCATTAGCATTTTGAATGTGATGTTCTGTAATAATTTGTCTTACGTCTCCCATTGGCCCAATATCTTCCTGCCATAGACAATGGCTCCCACTCTACAGTAAAGGCCAGTTCACACATAGCATGCCGTGCCCATTCCGTTCCCCTGCCATGCCGTGCCTTTAATTCACACATGCCATGCCCCACACCTGCCATGCTCCGACAGTGCCGTGTCCTTTGTGAATATCCGCGTGGTAGCCGGAAATAAACTAACTGCTAGTCCAAAATTTTAACGGATTATCTTTTTTGTAGTGTGCTGCTGCCACTCTTTACAGTCGTAGATATAGATCGTTGTGTCGAGGATACGTATGCTTCTGATAACAATTTTCATGGAACTCAGCGTGGTAGCCGGAACAAACCGAAGGCGGGCAGGTAGCCCACAGGCCGTCTCTCGAAGCCCGTGCTGTGCCGCGGCCTTCAGAAGAACGACATGGTCAGAGCACTGGCGCGGCATGGACATGGCATGGCATTTGTGAATCAGACACGGCCGTACTGTGTACATCAAATGAGAAAGACACACTCTAAACCCTCAGCGGCGCGGCATGGCAAGGGAACGGAATGCGCGCGTCATAGGCACGGCATGCTGTGTGTGAATCGCCCTTAAGTGTTCTATGTAAGTATGTTCTCTTGCTCAGTGCTGCTTTCACAGTGTTAGTGTTATTAGTGTCTATTGTGGTGCGCTTCTTAGCTGCTGCAGACACACAAAATGTAAATGTGCCCTTAGTGGGTCGTTAGGTTCTGACGTGTATTAGTAAGATGACGTCATAGGTGGGTTTATTCACACACACACACACACACGCACACACACACACAGAATATGTAATACCCATTGCTTTCCCACGGCAACACTGGTTACGCGAACGCACCTCTCTGTTACGTTATACCTACTGCACTGCGGTTTGAGATGTGGTGTCAATTCAGTACGCGTGCACTGAAGACACAGTATCAGTCACGTGCACCACCAAGTACCGCACACACGTGCGGGTGACAACGTATTCATAGGAAATGTTGTAATTAATTTTAGGGAAAAGGCGGGAAAATATGTGGCTTAAAAGAAAAAGGTAAAGGTAAACGAGTCCCGTAACAGGCCCGGTGTGGCCCAGAAGGTTCGTGGAGGTTTAGGCTACCAGATTTCAATGACATTCGGGACATAAAGATGGTGAGGCCAGCCTCACACACCGGCCGCCTTTACCCGCAGGAAATATTCCTGTTACTCTTTTTCACTAGGGCCTGAGTCGACCCCGAAAGGTCGGAAAGAATATGTCACTGTGAAATCCAGTGACACAACTGGGAATCGATCCCGGAACTGCCCGACTATTAGCGCAGTGCTTTAACCATTACGCCTCCCCAGGCTCCATCTGGCTTAAAAGTGGAATACACAAATGACTGTAAGAAAGAAGATTAAACATCATTAAACACCATGAATAAGAGAACTGGGGTGACGTGCTTTGGATTTGGGGTTTAGAAATTGGTGGGTTTGAGGGGTAATACAAAGACGAATGTGCCCACACACATGCAGATGGGGAGTTGTAGATGAAATGTCGAAAGATGTGTGTGTGTGTGTGTGATGTAGACAGACACCACCCATATTTGAGCCCCCAAGAACAGACACAATTTTACGTTGGAGTTTAAGAAACAAAAGGAATGAATGAATTTTCGCTCAAAAACACATTTGTTAGCAATAAAATTCTTTTATTTACCAACTGATGCACAATAGAGTTGCTTTAAACAAATATTAAAGTATACGTTAAAACAGCCCCTACATGTTTCGGTTTAATCATCATCATCATCATCATCATCAGGAAGCGTATTTTTTTTAGCTGGCTAAAGTTATAGTTATTAAAATAATCAGTTAAAATACATCGTTGTGGTTGGTTTTGTGGTGTGGTTGCATATTTTATTATTAGGTCCGTATTGGTGTGTGTGTGTGTGTGTGTGTGGTGCAATATTCATAATGAGACCACACACACACACACACACACACACACACACACGCACCAATACGGACCTAATAATAAAATATGCAGCCACAACACCGAACCAACGAAAACGATGTATTTTAACTGATTACTGTAATAACTATAACTTTAGCAAGCTCAAATAATACGCTCCCTGATGACGATGATTAAACCGAAACATGTAGGAGCTGTTTTGATGTAAATTTTAATATTCTTTAAAGCTATTCTAATGTGCATCAGTTGGTAAATAAGAGACTTTGATAGTATCAAGATACACGGTGCAACTGTGAAACATTTTTTAGCAATTGAACCACATTCTTTTTTATGTCTTACTGCAAAATGAAGTACTTTTAATAAAAGATTCTTAAAAGTCACCTTCGGTCCAATTGAAGCATCATAATAATAATAATAATCATCAACATGCCATAGCCATCGCGCTGTGTTTGTTACTAAATGAACACTACAATATGGCTCCCATAATTATTGACATTAGCAGTCAACATTATTTTTTCAGTCGGTACAAAAATCTTAACAAGATGATCCTAAAAGACAATTCTAACATATATTAACAGACAGTGTGTTAATAGCCGATTGATACCTAAGTATGATTAAATTAATTATTAAAATACTTCCCCGTGCCCAAATTTATTGACACTTAGATCTTTCTTGTATCTTCCTTTGTAAGGGTCTTGTATTGACATTCCTGAGGATAACTCAAGTACAGGCCGAAACATGTAGCACATACGCAGACGTAACAATTTAAAATAAACCTGTGTTTTGTTAGTCTGAACAAGTGCAGTTTATCATCGTCACGTGGATTGTTTGACGACAGGTAAACTGAACAAGTGCAGTTTATCAACAACACGTGGACTGTCTGACGACAGGTCCATGGCCTCCTCCAGAACGAGGTCTCCACAGACTGCTTCCTCTTTCTTCTCGTTTCCTGAAAGTCATCGCTGAACTGCTTACATTTACTTACTGGTCTACTCGTCCCTCTATCTTAATTTCAGTTACCTTTTCAAAAGACAGTTCCTACGAAGATGTGGCCAATCCATTTTGCCCTAGTTCTTTTCATTGTATGTAGGATATTCCTCCCCTCCTTGGCGCTGTGCAGTTCTTCATTTCTCGCACTATACATCCATCTTTCTCCAGCACCACATTTCAAAACTTTCAAGGTATATCTGTTTCCTGTAATACCATAAAAAGCTATGCTTGCTGTGATTGTGGGTTCGAATCCCGCCGAAGGGATGGATATCTGTGTTTTGTGAGTGTTGTGTGTTGTCAGGTAGAGGTCTCTTTGTTGGGCTCATTACCCGTCCAGAGGAGTCATAACAAGTGTGGTGTGTTTGAGTGTGATTGTGAAGCCTCGATTATGAGGGTGCCTTGGCCCACTGGGGGCTGTTGCGCAATGGGGGAAATAATATTATTAATTATTCTGTAATTATTAATTGTGTTTCATATCCAACAAAACACGCAATGTACGTATAACGGAACATTGATCCTCGTTCGTGCAACCACTGTTGCAGTGTAAAAGCAATGAGTATTACATATTCTGACTCTGTGTCATTAGCTTTAGATATCCAGCATGCAATGCTCATGCGCCGTATTATATTTTCGTTCTACCATATTTTTCCGTATTGTATCTTAAACGGCACGATTTTCAGAAGAAAAGTTTTTGACCATTAAATGCGTGTTATTTATTTCTGTACAACTTTTCTTTGAAAGTCTTTATTTAGAAAAGAATCCAGCGAGATATGATCATACATGTATATTGGTCTTCATATAACGTACCTGTTATTCTTGTCAGATTTTAATGAAATTGGAATTCTATCGACAGGTTTTGTAAAAATACTAAAATATCGAATTTCATGAAAATCCCTCTAGTGGAAGCCGAGTTGTTCCATGCTGACGCACGGACGAACATGACTAACTTAATTGTCGCTTTTGCAATTTTGCGGATGCATCTAAAAATGAGCTGTACGTCGCAGGCAGTTTACTGGTTAGCCTAAAGGCCGATGACTACAGAGGAAATGTATTTGGATTGCCAGCTGGAAACAAAGCGTCCTCTCCAACTTTGAGACCCACCTTGTGTCCTACGGAACGAGTTCAGGACGGTAAAGTTGGCCGGGGCGTGAATGTTATCTCTCCCCTTTGTGTTAAACCGAGGCTAGGATTGCGTGGAATACCTCGATAACCGTTCGCGTGGCCTTGATGTAACTTGGCAGACAATCAGATGTGAGCTTACTGTGCATCCGTGAACATTCACTCTCCCGTAGGGCTAGTCAGTCGGAAGTGAAACGCCGTTGATTAGCTTGTGTACTGTGTGACCGTCGCATTCACAATTCCCCTTCCTTTCAACTGCGATTTTAGTTTTGGAAGAGCCAGAAATTGCAGGGAGCCAAATCTGAGCTTTAGGGGGGCTGACGGACCTCGGTGATGTGATGCTTGGAAAAGAAAGCCTACACGATAGCTGTAGAATGGGCAGGCGCATTATCGTGATGAACCTGATCTGCTCGCTCGGTCATTGTAAATGCGACGGTCACACATTACACAGGCTCAGTCAACGACGTCTCACTGCCGAGTGACTAGCCGCACGGGAGAGTGACTGATCAAGGATGCTCAGCAAAGTCTCCTCTGAATGGCTGCCAAGTTACAATAAGACCATATCACAAGTTCTTGAGATAATGAAAATGGCTGGATTCTTTTGCGATGAATTTATATAAGATAAAAGTAAGAGGGAAAAGCAAACGTCCAAAATGAACGAGAGGCTTGAAGAAGTCAGAGTTTCGGTCCACTATGTGCCACACTACATACTGGTGAGGTAGAACGCAGGGGAAGAGACCCAACGGAAGACCCAAAAATACGTGGGTAGAAAGGGTACAAAAGTTTTGAAGGAAGGAGAAACTGAATGGAACGCAGATAGATCTGCAGCTTTAGACTGCGAGAGTTGGAAGGATCTCTGTAAACCCTCTGCATCTGCCGGTGGAAGAGGTTCTACAAATTTAAGAAAATATCTTTCGGCTCCGCCGGAGCCCATAGCTTATTCACTGCACTGATTGGGCTAACCCGGGATCTGGAGAGCCAATCGCTAATTAGTTACTTCACGTTAGTTGTGCCAAATAGAGCCAAACTTTCACGTAGATTAGGCGTACTAACAAGCAGTCTAGTTGCTCTGCAAATCTAATACGGCAGCACTACATATAAACATTTGTAACCTGTATGTGGTGTGAGTTTCTGTTTGTATGCTGTGTCACCTGTTCTGAAGACATGCAGCTCTCTCGTATTCAGATTTTAAAGTCTCTATTTCAATGCCCATTAGATCCCTTAATGTAATTTTCTGTGCTAATGTGTCTTATGCCTCCCACTGGCCCTATATCTTCCTGCCATAGACAATTGCTCCCACCGTAGGGTAGTGCTCTATGCACGTATGTGTTGCACAGTGCTGGTTGCACTCAGTTATTGTTATTAGATTCTAGTGGGCAGCGTTTCTTAACACCTGCAGACACACAGAATGTAAATGTGTCCTAAATGGGTCGTTATGTTCTAAAGTGCATTAGTAAAATGACGTCACAGGTACGTTTATTCACAGCGGCGTTGATGAAGAATAAGTCGTGTGGAATATGACGCCGTGTCGGTTGTTTGAATCGGCAGCTTTTGACATCTTCTATCTTTAAGTGTGAGGGAGTAAACGCCTCCAACATATTGTGATTTTTACCCATCCACACCGAGACATCATCATCATCATCATCATCATCATCATCATTCAGTATTCTGTCTGACGACAGGTCCAAAGCCTCCTCCAAAACGATGCCTCCATATAGTGCGATCCAGAGCCTCCTCCTTCAAATTAGAATAT
>Ga0209629_10003435_pt1 | contig 11336 bp, 6 predicted proteins | sample TergutCu122P5_FD_187286 | JGI IMG/M metagenome (GOLD analysis project Ga0209629, IMG submission 187286) | Cubitermes ugandensis P5 segment gut microbial communities from Kakamega Forest, Kenya - Cu122 P5 (SPAdes) (version 2) | ecosystem: Host-associated > Arthropoda: Insects > Digestive system >...
CCAGATAGTGATCAGAATCACAATCAGCTCCCCTGAAACTTCGTACATCTAGTACGCTTGACTGCCGTCTCCTGTCTATCAATACATGATCGATCTGATTGTGAGTGTTCCCATCAGGAGAGGTCCTGGTGTACTTATGAATGCTAGGGTGGGGGAACATCGTGCTCTTAACGACTAGGTTTTTGGATGTGGCGAAATTGATACTACTTCACCCAAAATGGTGTGTGAGCAGAGGATTCTGATTGTTGAGGCTATTTAAGAAAATTAAATGAACCAGATGTAGTGTTTGACACTAACAAAAGATACTGGAGGAAGCAGTTAACATTTTCTTGCTTGCATTTTTCTTTCCAGTGTAAAAGTGTGAATATTACCAGTAACTGTCATCCAGTAGTGGCATTCTTACTCTGCTTCAAGAAAATGCGTTGGTAGTTGACAACATTATCAAAAAGAAATATGACAGGAGGGAAAGCTGGTGATACCTGTATGGAAATTGATATCTATTTATTTTTTTCATGTTGCTCTGCTAATATATATCCTTGCTTTCTGGTGTTACAGGCTGGAAATGCATTTCAGGAAGCTGTGTACAATGAAACAGTTCAGATAGTGGAACTGGAAGAGGGCCTGGATGGAGAGACATTCTTCTTGTATGTGTTTATGGCAGCATGTGTAGTACTGATGCTTGTAGCTGGCCAGCAGTTTTTGTATTCACTTGGGCGAAAGAGGGTTGGTAAGAAGCCTGTGGTGGAAACAGGAACTTCCAATCCTAATGATGTGGACTATGACTGGCTGCCAAAGGAGACACTGAACCATTTTAACAAAAAGGGTGAGTAATGCAGGTGATTTTGCCTAGGCCTTTGATACAAGAAATCGGTGCATGTGATGTGATATGACATCATGATTGCAAGCATGACTGTGTTTACTTCTAAGGAACTACTGATGCACATTTACTGACCATGTAGTTACATTGTAGTGCACACCAGCACCTAAGATGTGCACTCCAGTTTTCAGGGGTGCAGTTCATGGACAAGAAACTGGAAAAGAAGTCTGTAGAATTGTTAAACAGAAAACATTCTTTTGGGAATTAGATTCTCTTATTGTGAAAGTGTTTAGGGTCAGGAAATACTATTCAAATAGTAAGGTGTACAGCCTTAGTACTGTTCATGATAATACCGTATTTGCTCGCGTAATTTCCGCCCCCGTGTTTCTTGTGCACCCTAATTTTTAAAGGATTTTGGATTTATTTTTCCTCCGCGTATTTCACACCATCGTATTTTTCATTTACCAGTAATCTCACTACCTGCTTCACAAAGAAAATTTTAAATCCTAAATACCGTACTTCAACACTGATGCTTGTCCTTGAAAATAAGGGGTTGCTGCTCTTTGGGTCATTGTGAGCAAGATTGTACAGCTATGTACCGTAAATATTGTGCAACATGAAGTTGCATCAAGGATGCATCGATCAACTATCAATTGAATATTTACTATGTTCTCATTGATTATAGACTACTGAATAGACAATGGTATATACAGTGCATTCATTATGATTATAATAAATTTACTTATTGATAAATCAAGATTATGTTACAAAATTACAATAAAATATTGACAAAAGGTACCATATTCTCAATTATACTAGAATAAAACCCAGATCAAGACCTCCACAAAAATATCCGCATATTTTATGCACCCCAATTTTTCAGCGGCCAAAATAAAAAAAAAGTGTACAAATTACGCGAGCAAATACGGTACTTCATCGTAAAGATAAAATCCATTCATTGGCTTCTGAATATTTATTAGTATTTAAGAGCTGCTAGACCTTAGTTATTACCCTGAGATAGTACATACAACAAAGAAGAATCACAGTTAGAATTTAGTGCAAGTCTGAAGTGAATAAACAGCTCCACTTACATTTACTTTCTTGTGTATGGTGAATGCTTTCACTCTTACTCACCACAGCTTGTGTACAATAACTCAGCTGGTTTAACATTTGCTTCTCGTGATTGTGTGCTAAAATTTTACAGTCTCTGGAGAATTAGGTACATTCAGTACAAAACTATCAAGAATAAAGGAAAAAGTTACAGTTGTCCTGTATATGCCTGAAAGACAAATAAGGGGAGTGGAGGTATAGCTCCACTAATTTTTATCCTTTGCATAAATATGCGTTAAGTGGTTAAATTTATGCCGCTCCTCACTAACCCCTTCAGAGAAAACCCAGCAGTATCCACTGACTATGTGGCTGCGTAGGCCCTAGAGCTGGTGTGACCCATATGAAGAAGAGAGAAATCTGTTCCTGTCTGGATTCAAGACCCCGATGATCCAGCCAGTAGCCTAATTACTATACGAACAGTGTTAACAAAGCAATTCAATATAAGTACAGTGTACTGAATGATTTAAGTGTTGTTTGTGGGTGTGGAATGGCAGATGTGTTGGGAACTCTGTCTGCGTTTTTAAGGGGTCAAAATGGGGGGATTTGTACATTATTTACATGGGGCTTGAGGTGGGACCACAAAGAAGGGCTCACAGGGTGAAAAACTGTTAGATTGAGAATTTTAATATGCTGTGATCTTGTAGATTTGATTGGGAAGTTATCTGTGTTATGCTACAGCAGTTCATATTAGTGTCTGTTGATGAGAGTCCATAAAATGCTTTCAATATGTCTGACAGCTGTACTTTTGAGAAAGTATCTAGAGCAGAAGGTGAATCACAGGTTATAATGTGGACAGCAAAGAGCTGAGTGTGGATTTGAATGTGAAAGCCAGACTAACAAGTTTCATTTTATGTTTAAATTATATATATGAACACACACACGCACACACACACATATGCTAATTCAGGTTGTAAGTATATCCCTCCACTTACAAATCTAGTTCAGAAGAGTAAGAATTTTGGGTGCTTCTTGATCATTGAAGCAGAATAGATGTGCTAGTTATACATTTAGTAGGTTCCCAGTTCATATCACAGTCACATTCTGGTACTAATTATGTAGAAAAGTTGATTGTTGTATTTCTCACACCTTTGCAAGAGACCATGCTCATTTTCCCATATGATGAACATTCATTATCATCTTCTTATTTTATTTGATATTGTTTAACATCTGTATCTGGAATAGTATTGTTAACCCTTTTACAGCGAATGACCCATAAAGGGGTCGCATAGTGTATTGAAGTTTGGAGGGATTTTGTTCACTCCTATGCAGTTAAATGCTGTGGCTTGCTTGCTGTGCTTCAGGACCCTTGAAGGTCAGACTTTCATTCCTGATCCAGCATATATCCCCTCCACCTCCTAAACCCCTCTACAAACACCGATATATATGTACACACTTGGTAAATGTGCATTTTTCCCAGCTGACTAATACGGTTTTGACGCAGCTTGCTGTGATTATCGCTCACTCTGGAGTGCACTGTGGGTTGAAATATCAACACTGGCCTAGGAGGCGAAAACTCTTTCTTGACCAGAAAGATTGTCAGTGGCATACTGTACCCATATAATTCAGACAAAAGTAATGCTCAAAAATCGAAGATACCCACAAATATCTATGTTTACAGCTACTGGAGGGCTCACAGACCTGCCTCTTGCAGTGCTGGGGTAATCTGTAGGGATTGTGGGGTAGTAACTTGCAACACACAGCCATCAATCTACTAAAAACGTCTTGGGCACCCTTGAATACGTGGAACTTTATATGCAGTTACATCATAGCTTTAGATCTGTTTTACTCTCACTATAGAAGACCTTCGTATCTTTGGAGGTATAATGTTTCTGCAACTCTGGCCCATCATATATAGTGCAAACGAGGCAGACGATTGTAGGTCTCAGAGCCATGGCCGGGAAAAAAATTAAAACTTGAGGAGGAAGCCATCAGAGAAATTCTGGTTGCTAACATCACCTGGGAATTAGGTGCAGAGGCTAGCGATTTTGAAGACTAGTTTGAGGGAGAAGAGGAACAACAACACCAACAACAAGCCTCAGCAGAAGTTGCCATAACAAACACTGGCCAGCGAACCAGACTGCGCTGCCGTCTGTGCTCTTTTCACGGCCACAGAAAGGGCACATAGTGCACCAGATGTGACATGGGCCTGTGCATGGTGCCTTGTTTCGCAAAATATCACACAAAAGTAAATTTGTAATATATTACTTTCTTTGTGAATACTGTGTGTTTTGTTAAAACAGTGATCCAAGGTGCCACAGACTTTATGCAGCAGCCAGAATTATGTGACTAATGAACTGTTTACACCATGTGATTTGCAGGCCTAAATTTATTGTAAAAATAGGTGAACATTTTTTCCTGGATTAACCAATTCATAAGCAGAGTGCAAAGTTTTATTTTATTAAATTTGAAGGAAAAGTCTGTGAGATATGCTTCCCCCCCCCCACAAGTAAGCATTAAAATTTAAAATCCCCAGTAAAAAATTCCAGCAGGCAGCGTTGCTCGGAGGGATTTAATTAGGGCATCAAAGGGTTAAATTGATTGATTGAAACTGTATTGATTCAACTGATTTTAGTACTTATGAAATTTCCTTTATCTTTCATTTTTGCAGCGGTTTAGTTTTTGTTTGGAGTTCCACCCTTAAGTCTTTGAGCCAAGAGTTCTGTCATTAAATATTCTGGGAAATGCTTCAGTACACAAATAACAAATGTGTAACTTTCATGTTACAGAAAAATCTCCACGAGTGCCAAAGCAGAGCCCTCGACAGAGAAAGGCAAAACGGTCGGCAGGGTTTGATGACTGAGTTGCATCATCTTAACTGTGGTGGTGAACTTTCACCATGTACTACTGTAAACATCATGATTCATACCATTAATATGATCCTTCTCTAGAGTGCAATGCAGACCAGTCTCAAGATCAGCTTCTTTGTGACCGTAATGTAAGGTACTTGTTGCTGTAGCTCTCTAGTTGCAGAAAACAGTGTGAACGACTTGATACACAAGTCCAGTCATTACAGCAGGTTGATCATGTAAAAAGTTTGATTGAAGTGTTGTGAATTTTAATATTTTGTTAAATCTGATGTGGTTTTTTTAAAGATGGTGCATACATTCCAGAAATTAACTGGGGGAAGAAACAGGAATTCAGAGACTGAAAGGAATGGAAATTAAATTTCTGAGATTACGTTTGTTCTGTATGTAAAAATAGTAGTTTTTAGCTGGGCTTGGTATTAAATACCAGGCTGTTGGTTAAGTTATTTTAAGGTAACCTGGAATGCTAGAGTATAGATTTCTGTTTACAATGAGGGTGTGGACTGACATTAATTTTATTTTAAGGGCTGTCAAATAAATTGGAATGTACAGATGTTGACATGTTTAAGGGTTTTTTTTAAGGGTGTTTGTTCTCTGTAATATCTCCTTTTATCACACCAAGCTGGTCAGCAGTAACACTGTAGCTTTTATAAGTGACGTCTGGTTTAAACATGAGACACATGGTGGCTACCCATAGGATTTTGTAGCTTTCCTCAGTCTGTCCAGGTGCCTGGCTGTTACTTTAAACAATATATGAATTCCCTCTTCCAAATCCATACCATTCATGGTCATACCTCTGTTTATTTCATAATTTTTTGTGGAAGAAATAGAACAGTATTAAATTAACCAAGGATCAGCCATCTTTCCTTTCAATTTACAGATACTGTTTTTCATGGTAATGTTTACTACCAAGCAGTTTGTCTTGTTCATCAGGTGTGGTTAAAGTAATTAATTTGGGAAGACAAAGACTGATGTATGACAAGTAATTTGGAAACAAGACTTTGATTAGGAAATCCCAATGGTAAGACTGCTTTTAAAGTAGATATATGTAACCTTTAATTTTTAGTAGGCTGTTGGGTTGCACATGAGTTGAAGAAAGAGTAATGGAGTTGTCATTTGAGCTATGTTATGTTTGTCTAAGGTAGGGCTTAAAAGACCAAGACTGATGCACCGTTGTTGTTGGCTGTGCTTACCTATCAAGGTGTAATTTTCCGCACCTCAACAGGTCATAGCACCATAACATGTGGCACTGCTTTGAGCGGAAAAGCGTTAATTCTTGAAGTTTATCAGGTCTTACTGCTACAGATGTATAGAAACGAAATTCTGATATGTCAATTGTGACATGTTTCCAACATTGTCTGGGTTCTGTTAAGCTGTCTCAGGTATTATAGGCAGCATTTTCTGCTTCATTACAAGGGTTTGTAATTCTACCATATTACTGCTGTCATGGTCATGTTTCAAATGTATTACAATTCCTATTGCTTCATCCAAAAATACGTTTATTATTCATGTGCTGAGCCTCAGTAGTTCATATGTGTTTAAAAAAGGAACTAGGAAATCATGAACTGTGTTATGATTCCAGCCAAAGGCTGTTGTTTATGTACTGTGATTGTAAGCTTCAGCCATGTATGTAGTGGAATTATCCTTATTCATGCATTTCCAAAAACCAATTAGAGCAACAGTTTCTGTGTGCTGATGCTATCCTGCATAAGAATTCACTTTTTTTATTAGAATGTAAATATGTAGAAGTTCTCATAGTGTTTTATATATATACATATATTAGGGGGATATCATTATGTTTTGTTGCCATAATCCCATTGGAAGCTTCCCTGATGTTCTAACTAGGTAGACAAGAAATTTTGAGCTTTTATTTCCATTCTTAATAGTAACTATGTTGTTTGGCTCAGTACAGAAGAAATCCTAAATACAAAGCATTGGTAAATGTTTCGTTACTGTAAGTTCGTTTTATGCCATTATGAAGTTTTTAAAGGGCAGGTTATCTCCTCCATTTCCATTCTGAGGATGTGCTGGGTAGTTCTAACAAGATGCCTATGTTAAAAGTAAAGCTATTTTGAATGTGATATAGGTTGTTATATAAATTGTGCTCATAAAGTTAAGGTACATCTTTCATTTCTTGCTGTAACATTTCAATTACTATGCAACTTTCTGATTCTAATCCTTAAAAATCCATGCTCAGATCGCTTCGTTTCTTCTAATGACTGTATTTTGTTACCATCCTTATCTTTAATTTGCGTGCAGCAGAGGACTGATTTGGCATAGGAAAATAATGTGCCAGCTATCATAAACATTTATATCTATTAATAATATTGTTATGTGGAATCCTGTATATTGATAAGCAGATATCAGTGTTCTGAAGGCACTTGCTGCCTCATCTTTGAAGTAGAAATAGGCTCCCTCCCCCACCCCACAAAAAGCTTGCAAATGGTGTACTCCATGAAGTAGTACACGGATTTCACCACGGCATTCTTTACCTTCAAAATGTGATGTGGTTCCATAACATGCATAATTGTCACATATTTACATCCTTCTGAAAATTACATAATTCTATGCACATACAGATGCATGAATATGGTCTCCATATCAGGTTTTATTTATTTTTTTTATGATTATTTCTTACTGAACTCCTAAAAACGAGTGTTATGTAAGGGAAGGACAGGAAAGGCGATGCAAGTCATAGGCGTAACTCGTCTGATAATATTCCCGGGGGGGGGGGGTGTAAAATTAACTGTGGGTATGAAGAAGTCAGGTTTTAAAGAGGGCAAAGATTGGTATGAACCAAACCAGTCCTTAATATACACGCACCCCTTTCCCACACCCTGGCCCCATTTTTTTTTTCAGCTCAGTAGCCAAGAAAATTACTATTTGGTGAAAAAATATAGGGGGGAGGGGTGGTAGGAGGCAACCCACCCCACCGCCCCTCCAAGTTACACCTATGATTGGAGTGATAGAAATAGAGGGGCCAGTGTGAGTGGCACTGTTCAGTGGATCAGAGCCATGTTTGGAACATGCAAGAAAGTGAAAAGAGGAAACTAGAAGAAAGGGAACAGGGTTAAGCAGGAGGGAAGTCGTGGTTAGAAAGAGGAGGGTGATGCTTGAAATTTGTGTGTGTCAGACATGAAGTGAGGGATAAATCTGAAATGAGACAGAGAAACCAGAATGGAGTGGAATCAAAGGACATTGGGAGGTCAAAAAAGCCATATGTACAGAATTTCAAATGAGTTTTTGATGTGACAACTGTGTTATGCCTATTTGTCATGGTTACCTTCTGTAGGTTATACCCCATCTGTGAACTGACAGTAAGCTGTGACATGAGTCATATTATTTTTTATAATCATGTAATCACCAAGTGCAGGATTGAACATTGTAGTAACCTATGCACTTAGTTTACTGGAAGGAGTCAGGAAAACAACATAAATCTTGAATGAAGATATGACAACCCCCAATCATGATTTGTACACGTGATCATCCGAATATGAAACTGGCCAGATTTAGTTCCGGTTTTTACAGTTTTGAAGCTGGAGTGTAGTTACTCCAAGAGTATTTTGTTTTATAATAGTTTACCTTAAACAAGAGATGGTTGGAAGTATGTGTCAACCTGGGATTTGCAGACCATTGGTAGTATTTTATTAATTTATGTTGGTACCCAAATCTGAATTATTGGTACATTATATTAATTTTAACTCTGCTGCAGAAGTGACTGTTTTACAACTAGTTATTTTTCTTTACTCTTGCCCACTAACATAACATGTGTTGATCAGTATTACTCTTCAGTCCCTCAACAGCGAAAAGAGGGAAAGAAGAAGAACATTGCTACTCAGTGCTGTTGGTTGATACCTATGTTTCATGTTTCCTCATGCCAATATGCAGTGTTATAACTGTCTCTCTTAAGCTTTAATAGTTTACATAAGGGTGTTATGCAGTAAATAAACATGTTTCATGTGTGTTAGGTAAATATAGGAAGTTTGTATTACATAATATAGAAGTGCTGCATATTATGGGTAAAGCAATCCCTTCACAGTCCGTGAGAGTTTCAGGAAGTTGAGGCTCAAGATCTCCAGACAGTTGGCACAGGAAGGTGGTAAGGTTGTCATCCCTACACACTGGTCACCTCAACCCCCTTCCAGGAAATATTCCTGGTACTCATTTCTGTTAAAGGCTTAGTCGACTTCAGGGCTGTATGTGGCAGGAAGGATTAGGTCAATGAAAAATTCAGTGAAACCATCGGGAATCGAACCCGAAACCTTCCTGTTTGTAGCACATCGGAAAGGTTGTATAAAAGTGGTATTGGATGAGTTCACGGTTATGAGGTGCTGCCGTCTGGTGGACGACACGCATATTAATCAAAAGAGAGGTTGGTAGTTCATTTATCTCTGGTTTTGTAGTGTGCAGATTCAATCGAGGCGGGAAATGTTTTGGTGTGTGGTACTTAGGATGACGTCTGCTTTTATTACTGCGGTCTGTAATGTTTTTAAGTTTATTTCGTGATCACTAGACTTCTGCGTCAACACTGAAGGTTCGGCAGGTGCATACTCCTGCATAAGGTATGTTTTGGGGGGCAGTGGTGGTGGTGAGTTGCAGGTTAACTAGCCTCAGCAGGATGTATTTGTCATTTGCATTGTACGTTGCTACATTGTGAGATAGTGTCACTGAAAACTTATGGCTGTTGTACCAGTCCATGAAATTAGGATGAGAATCATATTACGAGTCACAGATAATCTAGTACGAGTGACATGATAAGCTGTGTTACTGAGTTGCATTCATCCCCACTTAGAATCCCTCCCTCTGTGAAACAAACATTGCTGCTGAAAGTATCATTGGAATGATGCTAGTAGGAACAGATCATTTATAGGGGTCAGCGCGAATGGCTTCTTAAAAAATCACGTTCAAGGACGGCCTTTGAAGCTGCCCCTACTGATAGAGACACTACATGCGGATCCATTGACTGACGATCTGACAGATTGACTCGCTTTGTCACAAAGTGACCAGCTGACTCTCTGAGAGGCATTTTTCTTGGAATAGCCTCGGAAATTAAATTACGGATAGGCTATCTTGGATGGGATGTGCCAGCATGGCGAGGGCTTGATTGTTTTATGTTATGGGGAACCGAAATTAGTTTTTGCCGGACCGATGTCTTTAGTAGTTACGTGCGAATCGTACACATTTTTAGGCGCGTTCGCAAAATTGCAAAAAGCGACTATTAGCTTCGTCATGTCTCCGTCCGCCCGCATGGTACAACTCGGCTCTCACTGGACAGATTTTAACGAAATTTAAGTATTTTTCGAAAATCTTTTGAGAAAATTCAAGTTGCATTAAAATCGGACAAGAATAAAGGGTGCTTTAGATGAAGACCAACATACTGTTTTTATCATATGAGATAATGTGGAAAAATACTGTAAAGCGGAGCAGGCCACAGATGACAATTTGGCGCATGCGTATTGCATGCTGGATACTCAAGGCTACAAATACACATACTGAGGTTGTGTAATAATCATTGCTTTTCCACTGCAACAGTGGTTGCACTAACGCGCCTCAATGTGACATATGTACATTTCACATCTTGTTACATTTTAGGAAACCATACGCCAAGCATAATAGAAGTTTCAAGGAAGGATATATCACGTAGCTGTTAATGAAATGAGATCGTTGGACATTTCATTGACCTATATCGATGTATAGATATCAGTGCTTTGATTGGAACGTATTTGTTTTCTTCGCAGAAGTGTATCTTTCTAGTTCGCTAAGCGCACGCACAGCACAAAAGAACGCGATGCTTTGATGATGAAATCAGACATGACACATTTCTATCAAATGCGTACACCTGTGCTTTAGAACAGGTGCTCCTACAAGGCGCTCACCCGTGACGGGCAGTACAGGCTGTTTAAAAACTAGAGTCGCGTACGTAGTCATATTCCGAATTTGCTAGTTACGTACTACAGTCTCACCTTCTCTCAACTACCCGGCGTTCAGTTTTGTTTCTACACACACACACACACACACACACACACACACACAAAGAATCAACGAATTAACTCAATATCATTTCGCAACTCCATCTCAGGGAATATTTTACGTGTAGATTGCTTCAGTTCATGGTCAGTACTTGGTCTAGCCGCTATTATAGTAAGACATAGGTTTATTCACAATTTTGTTATTGTTTACACTCACACTTGGTAAACAAAAATATGTTATCTCACGGCAGTGTTGTTTTAACTCTAAACGTACAGCATGCGATTCTGCATCTCCCTTGTCTCCAACAGGGAACGCTAATAACTTCTACATCTAACTTACAGCTTTCGTACACCAGGACTAACTCCGCACTAATTTTGAAAGTCGCCCTATTGCCCTAGCATTATAGCTGGACATATAGTATACATTTGTTGCAAAATAATACGATTGCTAGCTGTCAGTTATTGGTGGGTCGAAGCAGTCTTAACACATCAGAACAAAAGTGTCGTTTAGTGCATTTTCTTCATTCATCCCGTCGTAAATTGTAAGGAAGGGACCCATTAAAAAAAGTCGCATTGCTCCAAAAATACTTTAATTTTAGAATCCCTGCTGTGCCCACGTGCCAAAAAAAAACTGAC
>Ga0209629_10003436_pt1 | contig 11331 bp, 9 predicted proteins | sample TergutCu122P5_FD_187286 | JGI IMG/M metagenome (GOLD analysis project Ga0209629, IMG submission 187286) | Cubitermes ugandensis P5 segment gut microbial communities from Kakamega Forest, Kenya - Cu122 P5 (SPAdes) (version 2) | ecosystem: Host-associated > Arthropoda: Insects > Digestive system >...
CAACGGGTTGTACACAATGCTGGTGACTACATTGAAGGACAGTAAAACTTCGAAACATGTATCTATTTTGTATCAGTTGTAAATAAATAGTTGCCACTATTAAAGTTCCAACCCTCGTATATAAGTTGATAATAATAAAAGACAAATTAACATTTTTCTGTATTTTTGCTATATTCGATAACAATAACGCTTAACACGATAACAATGTACAACGACCAATGTTTTAAAAGACATATTCCTGAAGTTTGGCCACTCGTCGCGCAACACTGTACAGCATAATGTTCAGTTACCGGTCAGCCTTAATTAGCAAGTTAGACTCCACGCCTGTATTCGGGGGCCAGCAACGGCTCACGGACTTCTTAGGCTATTAAGCCAATATTTACGGTATAGGACGAAATTACTCACTGCTAATTTATGGGAAGAAAAAGTACGGATTTTATCCAGTAGAGAACACTTCAGAACCTTCTCTATTATCGCTTCCATTACTGAAATAGAATATTTACCTATAGCATGTATGTATATATCGTGTTCAAAACGTTTTTCTACGTTGTCCGACACCTAGGCTCCATTGCTTCCTATCTTTCCACTGGCCTTCACTTAGGTTTCTTGCGTTCATGGCCTTCTTTATTCCTTCCATCCTGTTTTTCTTCGGTCTTCCTCGTGCTCTCTTTTGTTTCGGCATCCACTTCAATGCTCTTTTGGGTAGTCTTTCTTCTGCCATTCTTTGAACATGGCCATACCATGTGAGCTGGTTCTGTTCAATCTCTTTTATAATTGTTTCCTCTAGTCCAATTTGTTGTCTTATAGTTACATTCCTAATTCTATCTTTTCTTGATATTCTAGATGATCTTCTCAGAGCATCCATCTCTGTAGTTTCCACCCGTATTTTATTATTTTCTGTAAGTCTCCATGTTTCAGAGCCATATAATAAACTACTTTTAATCAGCGCATTATAGATGTTCAATTTTCTCTCCTTTCTTATGTCTTTACCTATAGCATCAGTATGGAATAATTTCCATTCCAGTTACTTATTAGAGAAGTCTCAAGATCAGTTCTTATCACAGAGGCTACTGCCCTAGCTGATATTTCCATTGATTAACTCAACATCTCTAGGAAATTCTGACAAATTTTCTCAAATAGGCTACGACCGTTCATTCTCACAGCTCTTTAGTATATCTGGAGTATTCGCAGAGTTCGTACCGGATTCACCATGTTAACCCGTCTGTAGGCATTTATCAGCGCTGTACGTAAAATTTGACACTGCGGACTTCTACAAAATACTGCCAAGAAAATTTAAATTTGGTTAAAATAAAGACAATGATATTTTATACTGGTAACTTCACAAAAACCTACGGAGAAATGTGAAATATGGTTAAAATCAGATAAAAAGTATCGGGCACTTTACATGAAGACCAAGATATTTTCCATGTTGTTAGCAGCGACTTATTTAGCGCGACAATAAAACAGGCGCATTACTGTGCTTCCATGATCATGCTTTCAATATTACATTGTTTTTCAGCGACATATGTACGTCAATAAAACAAATAAGAAGTAGTTTTGCATGTCCATGACAACAATTCTTAAGGAAAACATCAAAATATTATTATACGTACATTGTCTTTTTTTTTATCTACAATTATGCTTCCACTTTACATTAAGAAATGTAATATACAGCTAACAAATCACCGTTAGATTAAGAAACAAATACTTGCTTCAACTGCAGTTTTTATTGTAAGATTGGTTTTGTTCGTCCTCACAAAATTGACGAGGGTGGTACTTAAAGAACATTGTCAGTACAAGTTCAGATATCACTGACAAATATGGGCCGCAGGAAAATTAAATTTTATTTAGAGAATTTAATTAGATACGTAATTTTCATAATTAAGAGGACATTAACACCACACAAGATAAATTACATGTGAAAATATGTAACAAACTGAACCTTTTCTTATCTACTTCTACGGTCGTGACACGGATTTGGCCACTCATTTTGAACGTTCGGCCTAGATCCCAGGACACTCCATATGGGATATGTAATGGACAAAGTGACACTTCGGGGCTTTTCTTTCTGAGTACTTTGTTTTTCTCTGTTAGTGTATTTTCACCAATGTTTTATACCCATTCATCCATCTACGACCGACGCTTTGTATCTCATAAATCGACAGCATCCTTAATTAACACACTTTAAATTACTGCCTACTTTTAAAATCACTCCTGCATTCGAAAATTAAATCCTAGATACGGTACTGCACCTAAATTTCATTAAGTTTGTTACAGTATTCAAGACCGGAGACGCATTCTGTACAGCAATCTTACCGCGGGGACTCAGGTGTGTTGTTGGCTTTAACATAACTTCCTCTGCCACTGTGGGATAGAATACGGGATCCACGTCTTACATATTCAGCAGCAGTTGGACTGGTAATTCAATTTTCTGAATCTATGGTCAGTTCTCTGTCGTGTACGTATAATCCGGTAACCAATTACGACTCTCTTTAATATCATTATGTTTTGCGATAATTACAGTGGGAAATGACAGAGCTGTGTGGTTACAGTAACGAAAAGCAAATGCTTTTTTCAGGGTACTGTTTTACATTTTCCCAAAAAACAGAATGTTATAGACACTTTATTTATTTTGCGCTTTCACAGTGCACATGAAATATTAAACTTTGTGCGGTAGATGACATATTGTAACGGAACACAAATGACTGAGTCACAAGATCATGGAATTAAAACACTGTCCATGAGCGGGCACAGAATTTCTTTTTCGTCGGCCAGCATTCATAATTAGTACAACCACTAACTTTAGAACGAGTGAAGGAAAAAATTTCTTTTTTTTTTTTACGTTGAATTTTCAAGTCACCTCCAGAAATTAAATTATACGAGTATATGCGTAGACTACTGTCACAATGACATAACAACAACAACAGCAACAAAACAAAAACAACAACGAATAAAATATTTCTCGATTTGGGTGAAAGAAACAATTTATGGGACTTCTGAGGGGTTTTCTTAATTGACACATATTATTATCCGAGAAAAAGGTCTTTGCAAAGAGGAAAGTTAAAATCGGACTTCCCGAATACCCAATCAACTAGAAGTATCGTTGATGTAACAAATTAAATCATACTGACCGGCATTTGAAGAATCAGCCCCTACAGAGAAAGCAGTGTTACGTCATGTTTTCTTCAGGGGGCAACTTACACCGCTTTGCCTGTCAACGCGATAAGAGTATCTATGGCCCACCTTCAAATACACTGTGTTCTGAGGGGTATACTAGTAACTACAGCTTTCACCGCCTTGTCTCATCACAGACCTCAGTGCCGTCATACCGTACAAGCCAAACTCACTTTTCTTGAAATTATGATTTACACCACTTTGACTTTCAATGGTTAATTTATTTTGCTGCTTAATTTATTAGTGTAACATTTTTCTAAAATTAATATAACACTGATACAAGGAATCAATATTATGAGCAAATAATGTTGCGGTTAAACTGCATGTAAACCAAGAGGTACACAGTTTAACTTCCGGTGAGTACACAGACAACTCTGGCCCTTTTTCTATTTTTCCCTAGTCTCGCAGGGCAAAATCAGGATATAAATAACTCGAAAATTAATAATACTGCTCCCTTTACGGTCCGTTTCATTCCAACGCGCTTGATACAGTAAACTAAATAACCTAAAACTAAGGACTCACTATCGAACGACTGTGAAATTTATAACAAGTCATACAATTCTGAACACAACAGAATTAAAACTATAAGATCTGAACTGTTTATAAACATTTAGAGACAATATTCTAGGCACCTGAAACAACATAACAAAAACAGTAATAAAAGTGGCACGTTTTGGGGGCACTTACAAACTTAAATATTCCCCGGTTATCAAGAACCACATAAAAATATTGTTTTAGCATAAGTGATTCCATTCATCGGAGTGTTCCCTCAGAATCTAAAAATACGTAATTGCCTATCGGCCACACAAAACCTTTCCCACATTTTATTGCTTCTACATTTCATGTTCTTGTTCACAGCAGCCCGTTTATAAAAGGTATACGAAATCGGCAGCTTTGTGGTGAGTTTGCTAAACACTCTTGCAGCAGACACGCAACAATGTGTTTTGTGTATTGTTAAACTACATGCCACTGTCAACAATACAAAATTATTGAGTGTTGCGCAACTATCCTTTCATGGCGAATTTATTTGCTGGCAACAATAAAACATACTTCGGTCTTCATATAATGTGCCTGACATTTTGTCCGATTTTAACCAAATTTGGATTTTCTCGACATACTTTTTCAATACCAAATTTCACTGAAACTGTCAAGTAAGAACTGCACTCAAATTGCGCAGACAGACAATACGAAGCTAATAGGCGCTTTTCGCCACTATACGAACGGTCCTAATAACCAGACACCAGGATTCCACGTATAAAATGCTATGGATATTGGTAGAAAGTTTATTAAAATTTTGGAGGAAGTAGTCTTCAGCTACCCTTTAAATGGAGGCCGCAAACTCATCCTAACCGACGACAAAGAAACAGATTCATCTACACCGTTGTGAAAACCTCTACTCTCGTTGAACATAATTAGAAAAGAAAGACGTTCTGAACAATCTTTCGTGTATATACGTATATATTAATAATATAGAATATTTCTCAATAAATATATATTTTGTCCCTTAATTTACGTTTCAAAATATACACCGCTTACACACCTCCGTCTATGTAGCTCAACACAGAGTGTAATCACTTTAAATTGACTCTGAGTACCCTTCTGCCTGTACTTGTGGAGTGTTTCTTGCACTGCTGCTATTTTAATTAACGTGAGTGTACAGCAGTGCACATCCCCACTGCAGGTCTATTCACTGCGACACGGTGCTTGTGAGTCTCAGTTGCGCTGAATACTCGCAAGGTTAGCATTCAAAAGGGATCTCTGGTCGCACACATTCAACATCAACAATTCGCCTCCAACACCCAGGTGGAACCGGAACCTGGATTAAATTTCCTCAACACTGCCACATTCAGGTACAGACACACTGAAGTTTTATGGACCAAATTTTCGAGACCTGAGGTTCACATAGCGGTGTTGCTGTCGATTTGTTATGTAATATTAAGGTGATTTATCCCCGTTGTGTTTTATTCAAATTATATATTAAAAACAGTCTTACACAACACACATACATTACATCCGTGTTACTAGTTTCGGCGTTATTGACCAGCCATCATCAGACCTTTATCTTTATCAACAGCCGTCCGGTGAAACTTGTCCTGGCATGTAGGATTAAGATCTCATTCCTGTACAGTATTTGTTATAAAATTATTGAAATAAATATAAAAAATATGGACAAAATTATAACTTTATCTATATTTTATATACGTGGTAGGTCCAAAAGCTTACGGTCTGACCAAATTTTTAAGGCAATAGAAATAAAACAACTACTAGCACGAGTGCCTCCAACATACTGGAGCACATAACCACCTGAAACTGATTCATTAACCTCACCAAAGATGGCGCTATATCCCTCGCAGCATTTTCTATTTGGCGCGGCTTTTCTATGTCAGGCCGGAAACGTCTGGACCCTCCCTCGTACATTCCAGCAATAGATAATATTATAATTTGGCCAATATGGATCAAAATATAAGTTACAATTTTATTCACATTTTTTACATTTATTTCAGTAACGGATTAAATTATAATTTTTCCATATTTTACATATATATTTCAATTATGGATAAAATTATACCTTGGATAATATGGATAAAATTAAAAACTTAAAATTGTATCCATATTTTATATATTTGTTTCAATAATTTTATGACAAATATTGTAAAGGAATAAGATCTCAATCCTACATGCAAGAACAAGTTTCACTGGTCGGCTTTTGATAAAGAAAGTTCTGATGATGGCTTATTATCAGGCCGACACTAATATCCTTGAATTCTTGTAGGTGTGTTGTGTAAGATTGTTGATAATAACACGTTGGGTAGATAGATCCCGACGTTTCGAATTGTAGTACGCCTATCTCGATACATGTCGATGAACAGGAAGAGTCCAGTCAATAGTTACGTAAAAAACAATCGACACAACTGAGGTATTTTCAGTGTTTAACACAGCTACATGTCTCGACCTTTTTTCGGTGATCATCAGTCTAAACGTAAGTAATATAAGACATTAAAGAAAAATACATGAGATGCCTTACTTGTTGGAAATTGAGATCTCAATTTTTAACAAACCATATCCATGTTTATAATTATGTACAAAAACAATAGTTTAAATAGTAGGAAAATAGTTAGAAAGGAAGGTTTGCTTAGAGTTGGTATTGACGGTTGGCGGTGTGTATATTAAAATCTGTTAATTCCACAATCTATGGGATGCGGTATTGCTGGTCCTGTAAATATTGACGTAAAATAAGATGGTATTACAATGGATTTTTTATCAACGTTGCCTGAAGAAATGGAGGGGCACTTAGTTGCCGGTTGTAAGAGATATTTCTATATTAGAGCCTGGCTGAGGAGTCGTGAAGCGTCCGGTATCGTTACTGGTATGGAATTGTTTGTTTGTTGTTGTTGTTGTTGTTGTTGTTGTTGTTGTTGTTGTTGTTGTCTCATAGGTAGCCTAAGAGCTTTATTAAACAGTTAAAATCTTAGTTATGTCGACTATATCTTACATAACTATTAATTTGAAAGCACAATCGCGATGTCCAACCTTGAAACAGTCCAGTCACGGACTGGGTGCATTCTAAACGGTCATAGGACTTTAAAGTTTCTTTTCACCACCGCATTTAGTACAACTCTGGAAGTCAACAAGCTTTCTACTAATAAATAATTGGATTTTTCCTCAATTACACAAAATGAAAACGTTCCACTAATTTTAAAGTAAGGCGGAGATCAAGAAATGGTGGAGTTCTATTTCCACTTCCCAATAACCCTTAAAAGAATTATTCTTACAAAAGGAACTAAGTGTACTTTTACATTCGCATGTTTTAGAGCATGTCGCTGTACAATGGTTAGTTCTATAATGAAATGGAATAGGGCCATTAATTTACGGTTTAATCCCTTCATAGTACATGCAGGACAGGGGTGACATTCATCACTATCTTGACGGCATTCATGCACTGGTAGAAAATAACGAAATGTGTATTTAGGTACATAACTATGTCTTTGGCAACTGTTAATAAAAAGGAATCATACAAAGAGTATTTATACAAAACAATAAAATATTAATTAAAGTACACTCAAACAGATGAGTAAAATTCATTATTTTTCGTAAAGAGATTTTAATTTCTACGAGTAATAGTTCTACTAATTTTGAAAATTAATGCACTGAAACAGCTAATCCTTTGAGGTGAAAAATCTTTAAATAAACAAGGAAGAAGGTTCGGGTTACATTTGTATGAATCAGGCATAACGGTCTACAGGCAGTGCTGCAGTTCTGCTACGTAGGATTAGGGGGAAGGTTCTTCCACACCTTAATTTGTTATAGCAGGCTGTTTTCGAAGTCATACATCTTTATTCAGAGGACGTTTGATTGCATGATGCGGTATATTCGCTGACATTTCTCTCCTGATATGGGAATATATATTCCACAACCACATTCATCTTGTTAGTATCGATACACTGTCACAAAGCACTCTCATGGCTTGGTTTAGTAATGGTATATAGGTCACGTAATTTTCCGTGGGATGTAGATCGTAGGTCTGGGAAGCTACATCGTGTGCGCAAGCTTCGTTATACAATTAAGAAGACATTATTTTACTGTCATTATTGGACAAACTGCTTTGAAAAAATTATAAACCCAAACAAACAACATTAATGAGTAAAAGAAAAAACTGCGTGAATTTCTATACTTATAAGTAGAAAACAATAACATCTTAAATACGTCCTGAAAACTACAAAAAATAAAATTTACTTCGCCCATCAGCCACACTTGATGAACGAGTGCAAATATGAATAGCGAAATTCGTATTAAGAGATGTATTAAACATAAATGGGGAGCAAAACTATGCCACACAGCAGACTCAGAGTCAATACGTCTATAGCAATCTGATAAAAAATAGTCCTGACTTTCGAAATCCCGTTTCATTATCTTAATTTTATGAATTTTTGTATCAAAAACAACACATACTTGATTATGGACAGTTCGGTGGGTCGACGGTTTATGTGTGGAGCCCCTGAATAACGTAGTGTTATTGTGTGTCCTCCCTAAAGAGAACTACAACAATCAACCAGGTAATATGTAGCCATGCTTGCATCACGAGGCACATGTTCCGGTTCAGCTGGCTACATGTTACAGTTCTGTTCATCTTAACAGCGGTCACCAAGCCTAACCTGTACAATTTTAAATCGCTCGAACAATACTTTCGCAGATTCGAACACCGTTCTTTCTGTGACCCTATACTCGTCTTCTTATGTGTTTTCCTACAGTTAAGGCTTCTGCGATGGCAGTTTCTCCCGTCAAAAATTTTACCGAATTGTGGCAGTTAAAATGAAGCAGAAACTTCTACACTGTTAATCGTTTGAATCACTAAGTTAATTTAAACAATAAACAAAAATTCTGTTTCCAACTACGGTAAAACACACTCAGTTCAGTTACCAAGATATGTCAGTTAACTGTGTTCGTGGAAACAACAGCTGTCAATACCCACAACAAAATTAAAGCCATAAATATGTTCCACGGGCGAAAAGCCGAGTTACCGAATATTAAACCATGTGATATACGTAGTTACCATTGTGATACGAAGCGTTAACTTGAACGCCAGAGTAGGAGTAATTTTTAATTAAATTATACTGTTCACGACTTGTAAAATCCCTAACGCATTAACAATTCAGCCGACAATGTAACTACTGAACTTCTAAGTCCACGGAAGACGGTCCTTGAAAAACTAACAACGGTCAGCCAGAACACCACCTACTTACGGAAACCAAAAGTTCATCGCCCTGTTCATAAGACCACGACGGACAAATCCAGCCCCGCTCTTCTTACTCTATTTCTTTAAGACTCCTTGTGACAGTATTCCTCCTCTCTGCACCCACAGTCTATTACTTTGAGTTCCAAATGTGTTGTCCCTTTCAAGTTTTCCTACTAAAATGTTTCTATTCATATTGTACATACATATATAACTTCTTCACCACGAATTAGTAAAGCAAAAGAAAAAGTGTTTTCACTGTTCTCAATATGACCTAGAACAAGCGATTAACTGCAAAATTCGCTTCTTCAGATACATTGTTTTATAACACTAAATAAGGATCGCTGCAAAATTAAAAACTCCCCAATGCAAATGTTTGTACAGAACAACTGGAAATCTGAGATTAAGTGGCAAGGAACCGTCTAAACCTTTAATTAAAACGGGAATAACGGTAGATTGCAATAAAACGATCTATGCTCTTGGAAAATTAGTCCCAAGGTATTAACTTCGACAACTCGATCCTTGAATAAACATAATTTCTTAAAAAGAAACGCAATTCTTATAGCGAAATTTAAAAACCTCAAATACATATTTTCCTTTAATTATGCTTTCAGTAACTCACCTCAACGATGTTGTTAAACAAATTAGTCACAATTACTGTTCCATAGGAGTATTCGCGGATAGCGTAACATCACGCGATATGTTTGAGGGGGAAGTTAAGAAGGACCTGCAGCAGTCAGGCCCTGAACGCACAAGCAAACACCCCGCAGCGGCTGCTGCCACACACTGGCCCACACAACCCGTCGGACCAAGCACAGGGAGGCGTGCAGCAGCGAAGAACCCCGAGATGACCCGAACACAGCGGACTTGGGGGCCGGGTCAAACGTACCAGACACGATGGCCTGTCGTCGTCGCCCTGGATCAGAGGATCAAGAAGTACTTGAGTCGACTCTTGGCTAGGACACCGGATCGTAAGAATAAAGCTCTTTTGGGGTCACAGCACAACTGCGCATTGGCACTCCGCCCCGAGAGGTGGGGGAATATAGTACGGATATCTGTTGCTTCCCGACGCACGAGGTGGAAGTGACGCTCCCTCACGGCAGCCTGCACTGGAATGCAATTTCATCAAGTACAAAAGCTACACCCCTCCTGTCCTTGTCCCTTGCTACTTTGCCTTCCTCTTTGCATATCCTAGAGCTCTTCCACCCTTGCTTCACGTCCAGTAGCTAAAATCTTTTCTGTTCTACTACTCTGTTTTCTAATTCTGGCATGGTCTCAATCTTCAGAACAAACGCGAATTTCACGGTTGAGTGGAGCTGCGTGTACCGTATCTGCAGAGTGCGACTAAGCACTTGTGGTTTGTAGATCTTAGCAATGCCGGTATAAAAGAACTTAGACCATCGACAGAAAAGTTTAAACAAGATATTGTTATCAGCTGCAGGATCTGACCTGGTGAAATCGATCCGTCGGCCTTCAGAACTGATTAACATATTTGGTCTCATTATATCCACGTACTATCATTTCCGTCTGCTTAGTGCATTATTATTATTATTATTATTATTATTATCCTTTCTTGTCAGAGGCCTTTTCTTCCTGGTACTTCTCTTGAACCAGCAGTGATCCCCATCGCCCAGGCTTCAAGATTCACACTGCAGTACTTTCCGTATTATGTGTGATGTTCCAAGTGTAGATGTCTTTTGTAGTGAATCTATCACATGTTTCGCCGGTATATCTTCCAAATTTTTCCTTAAGCTCCCCTTATTATTATTATTATTATTATTATTATTATTATTATACTCTTCCGTAAGGACTTCTTACTGAAACATTACATTTTACTTACACGCATATTCTACACATTCTATCAGTTCCTTCTTTCTTCACTGTATCATTCTACTGACGTAGGATTACAGCACGAACTGCGGAGTTTACGGTTACGTTATTTTCTGTGGTCTGCGAAGGATGTGAATAATTCGTGCAGCTTGCCTGTACACCCCATGCATTTACGCATACTACTTTTACTTCTACGACGACAAATACCTTAACACGAGTACACCTAATTCTCCAAAACAGTATGTGTCACTATTTAACAGCGTACACCATCTCAAAGTTTCTTATTGAAACAGAGGCATTTAGTGCAACTGAAACAGGCTTTACGCATAATTTTATTCTGAATATGCCCAATGTTGATCATATTTTTTGGGACGAGTCTGTGATTTTATGTTCATCTTTTTTAAGAATAAGAATCGATAACCAAACTTGCAACAAGGGTAGGTAATTAAACACTCCAGTTTGTCTTACGTATTTAGGACCAATCAATGTTTCATACTCACTTAATACAAGGTGGTTCAAATATGACCGGGACTGATTTGTATGTAAACAAGCCGCACTGCGCAGCAGCTGTGCGACCTTGAGAGAGTGAAGCCACA
>Ga0209629_10003438_pt1 | contig 11330 bp, 9 predicted proteins | sample TergutCu122P5_FD_187286 | JGI IMG/M metagenome (GOLD analysis project Ga0209629, IMG submission 187286) | Cubitermes ugandensis P5 segment gut microbial communities from Kakamega Forest, Kenya - Cu122 P5 (SPAdes) (version 2) | ecosystem: Host-associated > Arthropoda: Insects > Digestive system >...
CTTCTGGATTGCTTCGCTTCGCTCGCAATGACGGTAAAAGGCTAAAGCTAGTGCATATGGGGCTCTGCTCCCGCCGCAAGCCTAAACTCTTGTACGTTCTTCCTGTATATTCATGCGCATGACGCGGCGTGGACCCTGTGCCTGTCTGGCTGCGTGGCGGGCGTTGGGCGGGCCCGGCAGAATCGCGGCTTTCAGCCGCCCAACTGTCCGTCGCCTTCAGGCGACGGGGGATCAGCGGCGTCGTAAACGTCATTCCCCAGCGCGTCTATGCCGACGATCAGCGGCATGTCCTCCACGACCAGCTCGTGTATGGCCTCCGCGCCCAAATCCTCAAAGGCGACGATGCGCGCGCCCTTGACGCATTTTGACATCAATGCCGCCGCGCCCCCAACGGCGATCAGATAAACGCCGCCGTACCGCCTTATCGCGTCCTTGACGGCGCCGCCGCGTCTCCCCTTCCCTATCATCGCGCGCAGGCCGAGCCCTATGAGCCCGGGCGAATACGCGTCCATGCGCCCGCTTGTCGTGGGGCCGATTGAGCCTATAACCCCGCCCGGCTTCGCCGGGGACGGCCCGGCGTAAAAAACCGCGCTCCCGTCTATAAACCTCGTCCGCATGCCCGTTCCTTGTGTGGCCACGGATTGAAAAAGGCCGGGGACGGCCTGTGACAGCCGCTCGCCCCCGCCGTTTTCCAGCATCTCGCACAGGCGTTTATGCGCGGCGTCGCGGGCCGTGTATATGATACCGGAAAGCAATACGGAATCGCCGGCCCGCAGGCCGTTTACAGCCTCGTCCGAAAGCGGCGCGCTCAGCCTGACGGAGCTTTCGGCGCCCCCCGCGGCGCTTTGCCGCCGCTCTGTGTCAGAAGCCGCGCCCAAAGTTTTATCCCGATGGGACGCAAAGACAGCCGGCCCATCGCCCGCGGAACCGCGCTCTGTCCTGAACCCCTCGGCATCCAGCCAGGCGGCGGCGTGCCTGTAGACATGGCAGGATATATTGACCGCCACGGGCAGCCCGGCGATATGCGTGGGGAAGACCTCCGCGTGCACATCGAGCGCGGTAGTGGCGCCGCCCAGGCCCGCCGGCCCAATATTCAGGCCGTTTATCGCCCTCAGCCATTCGAGCTCGCGCCGCGCCCAAACCGGGTCGGGGTTGCGCCCGCCCACAGGCCTTGTGAGCGCCTTCTTGGCCATGAGCGCCGCCTTCTCCAGCGTGCCGCCCGCCCCAACGCCCACTATGACCGGCGGGCATGGGTTGGGCCCCGCCTCCCTGACCGTCTTTATGATAAAATCCGTCAGGCCCTCAAGCCCGTCGGAGGGCTTGAGCATGGCGACGGCGCTCATGTTCTCGCTGCCGAAGCCCTTCGGGGCCACGATGATCTTCAGCTTATCGCCGGGGACGATCTCCGTATATATCACAGCGGGGGTGTTGTCCCCCGTGTTCACGCGTTTTATGGGATCCGCGACCACGGACTTGCGCAAAAACCCCTCCGCATAGCCCCTGGCCACGCCGGCGTTGACGGCTTCCGTGAGGTCCCCGCCGGCGATATGCGCGTCCTGCCCTATCTCCAAAAAAATAACCGCCATGCCCGTATCCTGGCAGATAGGCCGGGCCTCCCGCCGGGCTATGCAGGCGTTTTCTCTCAGCATCTCCAGCACGCCCATAGCGCGCGGGTCTTTCTCGGCGTCGGCGGCGCGGGCAAGGGCGCTCACGACGTCGGGCGGGACGCATGTGTTGGCCTCCGCGCAAAGCGCCGCCACGGCTTCCGTTATCAGGCTTGCTCTTATCTCAGTCATCACGGTCAGCGCGCGCCTCCCTTTAAGAAGGGCCGGGTGATCAGCGGCCGCTTGATCTCCACGGCCTTCGACGGGCACAGCTCATGGCAACAATAACAGCGCAGGCAGCCCTTTAGATCGGCCTTGGGCCTGCCGCTCTCCATCGAAATGACCTTGGCGGGGCAGTTTTGCGCGCAGACGCCGCAGCCGGTGCATACGTCATGATGGAATACCAGCTTATTGCGCAGGAGGCCGCCGATAAACGCCAAGCCGCTCAAGACATCCGGCGGGTTGACCCTGACGTCAAAATTATCCACAACAAAGCGCGACAGCGGCTCGCCGGCAAAATCTATGTCGTCGATATCAGCGGTACACAGCCCGCGGCGCGCGGCGGCGGCCAGAACCGGCACGTCTCTGGGCTTTAGCCCGATGACCGCGCAGGCGGCCTTGTCCGCGTGGTACGGGCTCGCCGAGCAGATGAGACAGCCCAGCGCCCGGGGCTTCCCGGAGGACGGCCCCTGCCCCTCCATGCCCACGACGCCGTCGATTATGGACAGCGCCGGCCCAGCGCATTGACAGATATCGACGAGCGCGTCCGCAAAATTGCCGTAATCCGGCATATTGTTGTGATACTCCACCTTCGCGAGGCCCGGTATGGTCCCGAACATGTTCTTTACCGCGCCCGTGTACGTCATCATGCCGTGGGTCTTGAGCTTGGCCACGGAGATGACCTTATCGGCGTCGTTGAGCATATCCGCCATGACGATACGTTTTAAGAGCGCCCCGTCCGGGTTTTCGCGCGTGAATGACGCGCAGTTTTTGTTCAGCGCGGCCCCGGTTTCCTCCGCGGCCCGCGCCATCCCGGTGGTCTTATACATACCGCGCAGCATAAATTCCGTGAAAGGCCCGCCGGGGCTGTCCCCGATCAGCACAGACGCGCCGTGCTCGATCAAAAGCCCCGCCAGCGCCTTAATAACCGCCGGGTGAGTGGTGGCGGCGTCCCCGGGGTCCTTTCTTATCAGGAGATTGGGCTTTAACAGCACGCGCTCGCCGGGGCTGACGAACAGCCCCAGTCCGCCCAGATCCTGAATCGCGGCGGCGATCTTGGCCTTGAGCCCCTCGATATCGCCGTAGTTATCGCAGTATTGCAATGAGACGATCGTTTTATTGTTCCCCGTGATCTTCCAACTCCGCTCTGTAATATTGTGTCAGCACGCCGAACTCGCCGCTTTTCAGATACTCCGCGCCGGGCCCGCTCAGGGCGTACGTGCCCCGGCTGACGCGCTCAAACCAGCCGTAAAAATTGCCCCTCAGAATCCCCTTCGTTTCAAAGCCCGCCCTGGCCGTGAGCTCCGCCAGGGGCAGCGGGCCGAACCTCTCCAGTATGCAGGCCGTCTTGACGCACCTTTCCCGATACGCCGTGTTCAGCTTGCGGCGCGTGCTGCCGCCCTCGTTCAAGTCCAGCCTGCGCCCGTTCATCTCATCGATGAGGGACTGCCTGACGCCCCTTTTTTTAGCTCCATCAGCCGCGGGTTTTGCCGCGGGTTCCATCACAATCTCCGCCAGCCTGACGGGGCTGTCCAGCGAGACGACGATGAGCCCCAGCTCAAGCCTTTTCAATAGCCCCCGCGCGTCCGCGAAGGCGCGCGCGTCCGCCCTCTTAGGGCGCGGCACGCACACATAGACGCGGTCTGTCAGCTTCTTGCGCTCCAGCGCCTGATATATCAGTTGCAGGCTCATCCCCAGCTTGAACTCGACCACGGCCAGCACGCCGTCCCTCGCGGCGGCCATGTCGCAGCCCTTGACCTCCGCGTGCACCGTATAGCCCAGGCCCTCAAACATCGCCTTTACCGGCGGGTACAAGTCTGTCTCGGAAAAGCCCGCTCTGCCCATACGCCCCCCGACGGCGCTCACCGCCCCGATTGATTTTTTGGTTTAACTATTCAGACGATTTAACAGCCTGATGCACAAAAACGATAAATACGGCGATACCGTTTTTTTTTGCCCGAAATCCCAGCCTTTGAATTTCTGATAGACCGATTCGGGGGTAAACAAACCGTCAGCGTCCTGCTTCCCTTTTATCAGGCCGATCATTTCACAAAACCGCGAATCGGTCTTTACAAAATCAAGCCTGCTCAGACAATCGGCCACGCTCACAACGTCATACCACATGGCGGGCGCTTTCAGCTTGCGGAAGTCCGTCCCCATGTAAAACATATACGGGTGCCGCTCAAGGCTGTTTGCCCATAAGGAGAGAATAACCTCCGCCCCGTTTTTCACAATATCGCTGTTTTGGTATTCGCCGATTTCGGACAACAGCCTTACCATGATGAGCGTCGCATACGGACAGCAATCGTCCTTGCGTCCGGGGCCTCTGAACGTCCCGTGTTCCTCCGATACCGAACAGGGAAAGCCCTGTGCTTTGACCAGGCCCGCCAGGTGCTCCGCGCCTCGCTTGATATGCGTTTGATAGTCCGCCTTTGCTTTCAGAAGCGCCAGCAGCAGTAGGGGCGCGTCGCACAGGCACCAGCCGAATACGTCCTCGCCCTTTCCGCCGTAGTGCGGCGGTATGTTTGTCAGGGACTGATATACCCCGTTCTTGTCTTTATGGCTCATGATCTGCCTGACCGCGCTTTCGATCTCAGGTATGTCCGTTTCAAGCCCGATATCGATCAGGAACAGCAGCTTATGGATTGACAGGCCGGGGTCTTTATGATTTCTGACTATCGCATTGTGGAAGTTGGTAATATCACTGAGATACAATTGGATTTTTTTATCTTTCAACACTTCTTCTTTCAAGTCAGTTAAATCTTCTCTGCTCTCGTTGAGAAGATTTATCCGTATGGCGTATTGCAGCCACGGCTCGCTTATGGATAAAAGGTTTTCATACATCGCCCATTTTCCCTCCCTGTCCGCTCGCCGCTCCCCGCGGCGGCCATGCCGCGGCCCTTGCCCGCGCGCGCCGTGTAACCCAGGTGCTCAAATACCGCCTTTGCCGGCGGGCACAGGTCCGTCCCGGAAAGGTCTGTCTGCCCATGCCCCCGACAATATTTTCTGATATCTCATTTTAATACAATTCCCCAATAAATTCAAGCGGTATATCTCTCCCCCGCGTATTCACGCAAACGCCATTTATCCGGCGATTTAATCCGGCGCGCCGCCAAATAGCCGGCGAGTGCGAAAAAAACAGGGCGGTATGACTAATGCCACTAACTTAAGAGCAACAAAAAACGTCCAGGTAAATCAACTCACCCGGGTGTTTTTTTATTACAATTCGGTTACTTCTGAAAAAACCATTGACAAGCGCGGCTAAATGTGCGGCGAAGCCCCTTAAAAAGTTTAATTTTTAAGGGGATGTGTGAAATGGGGATATTTGCTGACAGACTGAAAACCAAACTGATCAATTCAATCCGGGATGTCGTCGGCGCGTCGTTGCTTTTTGTCCGAAAGCCGGGCAAAGATATGACTCGCAAGCGTAAACTTCCGATGTTTACGCTAACCTTCCCGCGGATCAGTTTCAGCCGGACATTATCTGCGAGTTGTACGCAAAACGTTGGGGAATTGAGACGTCATTTCGCGAACTAAAGTGCACAAGCGTACAGTACGCCGGTTCGCGTTAAGATATGGCCACACCGCAAAAAACAACGCTTCCCGCCGTCCGCGGGAAGCGCCGCCTTTGTTGCGGATATGTACTTTGTCATCTCCTGGATTTCTTCCGGAAATTGATGCCCAGCGCGCCGCCTATGCCGCCGCCCACGACGCATACGGCTATCAGCGTCAGGGTCGATAAATCCAGGGTGAATCCCCTGCGCACCCAGAGCAGTCCGATGCCGATAAATATGACCGCGTATAACAGCCCGGCTATCACGCCCCAGAGCCACCCCCTGGTTTCCGCGCCCTTGCTCGCGTCATACCCCGCGACGATTACGGAGACAAGGCATGTCACCATCACCACTGCCGGGATGAGGTCCCCCGTAACTGACGCGTGCGTGATCAGCAGCGCATACGCGATTATAACTATGCAGGTTATCGCGAGTCCTACCAGTACCCCGGATATAACCGCCAAGGCGCGGGATTTTCCTCCGTCATCGGCGGTCTTTTCATTTGACTGCGCGTAAACTTGACGCCTGGTCTTTTCCATATCGTCCTCCAGATCAGAACTTTTGATTTATCTATAGTTTATTTGCGGGCGGCTCGAAATATGATACTTAGAAACTGTTAAGAAATAAATTGATGTGATACTGTTTCTTGATGAAGGTTGACATAAATCAGCTATCCTCCATTGGCGCGCGCAGACCTGCGAACAAAAGATTTCGCTGTGTCTGCGCGCATTCCGGATGTACGCTGCTTTATGTCAATTATAAAAAAGAAACAGTATGAGTTCGGCGCGATGAAGCTGCGCCGGACTTTTTTATTATAACGTGAGCTGACGGATCCTCTCTGCCGATTCCCGCGCCCCTGCAACATGCGAAATACACGATTTAGCGCGCCGAGCTTACGCTATTTAAGAGCAGCTCCATAGTATACAAAAAGCGGATGAGCTGCATATGATAAAATATAGACAAGACAACGGCAAAAAACTTATGACGAGGAGTTAAGATATGAGTCCGCTTTATAACGCGCAAATAAAACCGGGGGAGCCTCCCGGGGAATTTTATAATGATGGATTCCCCGGCGGCAAGGAAATTCCCTCCGGCACCGCCGGCCGGTACGCAGGCTGGCGAAACCCGTTCTATGGGGCTCCCGTTTACGGGGCTTATGGCGCCCCCGGAACCTCTGAAGCCTTTGAAGTATCTGACGAAAGAAGGCTCCCGGCGCCGCCGGGCCGCCGCGGAACACCCGAAGAAAGGCAGAGCCCTATCAGAAACACGGAAGACGCGCGCGATCGTCGGGGTATCCCGGAAGAAAGGCGCAATCGCCAGGCGCGTCCGGAAAGAGGCGCGCCGGACGAAAGAAGCTCAAACGGGCGTCCCCCGGGCGGCCCGGGCGGGCGCCGTCCCGGCGGGCCGCAAGATTTCGGCCCCGGTTTTAATCGTCCCGGCGGCCCCGGCTTCCGTCCGCCCGGCGGACCGCAAGGCGGGGAGATAGATTTGCCAGCTCCGCCCGTCGGAATACCGGAAAAGCCGGAGAGCGCCGCGCGGGCTGGCGAATTCGGCGAATTCGCCGGATTTGGCGGAACCGGAGGATTTGGCGGAACCGGAGGAATCAGGAACTGCCTGCATAGAATGACTTATGTATGGCTGAAAAACGGGCAGGCATTCTGGATATATCCGACCAATATCGAAAGGCGCTCCGTTTCCGGTTACCGCTATAACGGGATGTACTGGACACGGTTTAGGATCAGCCCCAATAATATCGCTTATTACAGTTGCCGGCGTTAGCAGAACTCTCAGGACGCAAAGGCAGTGAATATGGGCCGCCGGCAAAACGGCGGCCCGGTACTCCAATACAGCAGGGTTTTTCAGAAGGGGCGCGCCTCGCATCCGCCCGCGTAACGGGGGGACAAGCTATGCCCCGCGTTTTGTCTCCGGATGATACATTGACGCGGGTCAGACGCACCGGATTGCTCCGCGCGCCGACGCCCAGGCGGTTTTTAGGCTGTGAGCGCCGCAATGGCGGTACGCGGCGCGTTTCCGTTTATTGTCATTGTGAGTGAGCGCGTATTTCTTATTTGAGCGGTCTTATGTCCCCGCGACAACCCGAGATCAGACAAGCGGCTTTTTCCTGACCGCTATCAGCCCGAAAACATCAGCCAGCTCCTCGCCGGACATAACCCTGTAGTGTATCCACCCGCCGCCGTCTCCGCAGGGATACCGGTTTTTCCACAATTCGCGCGTTTTGGGCAGGAGGGCGGGGAGCTGCGCGTCCAGTTTCAGCGCGTCATTGGTCCCGATCTGGATCGTGACCGTTATTGCGCCCTTTTCAAAAAAGGCGTAGCACAGATGCTTTGTCTTGTGGCTGTATTTATATCCCCAGCCGTAACCGCCGCCGAAAGGGAACCGCAATTCCTTGGACAAATCATAACGGCTTTGCAGGTGAGCTTCCAGCGCGGTGAGCAGGGCAAACCCCCGGCCGCCGATATATTCCCTTATCTGTTCCCCGTCCGGCTCGGAGCTCTTGTCGAGCATACGTTCATACATTATAATGATCACGTTCCCATCCGCCGTTCAATCAATGCTTCAATATTTTCAGAAATCACGGCAAACTCATTATATGACTTTTCACATCGAAACTCAAGATCGGAACTCAACTTCAAATATCTTGCATAAACATACGTTTCAGGGTATAATTTAACGCGGGTCCGGCGAAGCCGCCGAGCGGTCTTGGGTTGCAAAAATTCAGATTCTATTTTAAATTCCGGGAATGATGACATATGATCAAAGCGGGTATATTGGGATCCACGGGCTACGCGGGGGCCGAGCTAACGCGCCTGCTTTCGGCCCATCCGTACGCGATAATCCAGACGATAACGAGCGCCAGCAGCGCCGGGTCGGCATACGGCGATATATACGGTAATTTCCGGCACAGCGGCCTGGTCCTGGACGAGGACGACCTCGAGCGGGCCGCGGACCAATGCGACGTGGTCTTTATCTCCCTGCCCCACGGCATCGCGTCCAAACGCGTTACGGCGGGCGTCTTGGACAAAACCCGGGTCATCGATCTGGGCGCGGATTTCAGACTGAAGGACACCGCGGTATATGAGCAGTGGTACGGCGTGGAACATTTTAGCAAGGGTCTCGTCGATGAGGCGGTGTACGGCCTTTGCGAGCTGCACCGCGGCGCGGTCTGCGGGGCCAGGCTGGTCGCCAACCCCGGCTGTTTTACCACCGCCGGCATCCTGGCGCTGTACCCGCTGGTCCGGGAAGGGGCCGTCGACGCCGACACCATCGTCATAGACGCCAAATCGGGCGTGAGCGGGGCGGGGCGGGGCGCGCGGCAGGATCTGCTGTTCTGCGAGGCCAACGAGTCGGTGAAGCCGTACGGCGTCACAACGCACCGGCACACGCCGGAGATCGAGGAGCAGCTCTCCTTCGCGGCCGGGCGTCCGGTCACGCTGAGCTTCACGCCGCATCTGGTCCCCATGAACCGGGGCATTTTGACCACATGCTACGCCTCGTTAAAAGAAGACCTGTCATACGACGATATCAGGGAGATCTTTGCGCGATATTACGGTAACGAGCATTTCATAAGGCTGACCGGGCGGGATACGTTCCCGGAGACGCGCTGGACAAAGGGCGGCAATTTTGTGGACATCGGCTTTGCCGTGGACCGGCGGATCGGCCGCGTGATCGTGGCGGCCGCCCTGGACAATCTGGTCAAGGGGGCCGCGGGGCAGGCCGTTCAGAATATGAACATCCTGTTCGGGTTCGACGAGCGGACCGGGCTGGAGACGCCGCCGGCTTTTCCGGGCTAGAGGCTGGAAACTAGAGGCTGGAGGCTGGAGAAAAGACAAATGAACGTTAAAATAACGTGAGTTCGATTGCTCGCTTACACTACAACCGGCTAAAGCCGGAAGACTTGGCGCCGCCTGAAAGGCGGACTAAATGACTGCCGCGCGTTCGCAAACCTGTAATTATAGGACACTTTTAATTTAACGGGCGGACAGCTCGTCAGCCCATACGGAATACGAAAGCTCGGCTTTGCTGCATTTCGCCGAAGAAGATCTGTCGAACTCACGTTATTTTAACCCATCAACTTCTTCGGCGCGTTCAAACGCCCGGTATACCTCGCGCAGCGGCACGGCGGCCTCAAGGGCCGCGCGCTTTGCGCTCTCAAACTCCGCCTTGGTCTTTTCCCGCCCGTCAAAAACGGCTTTTTTGCCGGCGACGGCGCCGTACGCCGTTTCCCGCCCGACGGCCAGGCGCGGGAGGATCACGCGCCGCTCCCGGCGCATCCTCAAGCCGATGGAAGGCGTCTCCGCGAGAATGATCCCGCACATTTTATCAACCTCGCCGCATTCACATAAAACGGAGAGCTTTACGCCGGCGCGGCCCTTTTTCATGATTATCGGCGTCGTGAACACGTCGTTGGCCCCGGCGCTCAGCAGACGCTCGGCGGTATAGGCGACGATCTCCGGCGAGCAGTCGTCGATGTTGGTTTCAATTACGGCGATCATTTCATTTTTATTCTCAAGTTCCGGCGCGCCCGCCTCTCCAATGCACAGGCGCAGACAGTTCGGGACGGCGTTGTCGCGCGCGCCCGCGCCGTAGCCGGATCTTTGTATGGTCATGGCGGGCGGGGGGCCGAAACTCTCGCAGAGATACGCCAGGATGGCCGCGCCGGTGGGCGTGACGAGCTCCGCGTCGATATCGAGCTGCCGGGACGCAATACCGCGGGCCGAGAATATCTCGACCACGGCGGGGACGGGGACGGGCATCAGGCCGTGCCGGCAGCGCGTGAAGCCGCGCCCGTCGCTGACAACGGACGACACTGTTTTATCCGGGCGCAGCATATCTATCGCCACCGCGACGCCGACGACGTCAATTATGGAATCCAGCGCACCGACCTCGTGAAAGCTCACTTCCCGGGCGGGCAGGCCGTGAACCGCGCCCTCCGCCTCCGCCAGTATGTCAAATATGCCGGCCGCGGCGCGCTTGGCTCCGTCGGTTATATCCGAGGTCTCGATGATGCGCAGGATGTCCGCGAGCTTGCGGTGCGCGTGCCCATGTTCAGCCGTGCCTTTGCGGTCATGGCCGGGCTCTTCGGCCGTGACGCCGGCAAAGACGCAGTCTATCCCATTCTTGGAAACGCGCCTGGGGGCGATATCCCAGCCGTCCAGATTCAGCTTTTTCAATTCGCGGATAATGTCATCGGCGGGAACGCCGATGTCGATCAGCGCGCCCAGCGCCATATCCCCGCTGATGCCGGAAAAACAGTCAAAATACAGTACTTTCATCGCGATGCGCCCTCCGAGGTTTGCCAAAGCCTATATGAGTGATGATACACATTTTTTGTGAACAAATCAATAAAAATATATAAATTAGGGCTCGCATGCGCCTATGCGCCCGAAGGAGCGCGTGGCGACGGGAAATATCCCGCCCGAAAGACACTCAGGTACGGTCTTCTGCGCGAATTTATCAACGCAATAGAACCGTCCCATTATGTATCGTCATTATATCTCGGAAAAAATGAACCCTGCGGGAGCGGGCCCCGCCCTGCGGCGTGTCAGGCTAGAGCCACCCAATTATGTCCCGCGTTCATGTGCTCTCTGATAATAACACGTGAGAAGTCGAGTAGGGACAGCCCTCAAGGGCTGTCCCCCTCACAGATCCGTACGTGCCCAATTAAGGCATACGGCTCTTCACGGAAACATTAAAGTATACAGATTATTACTCTATTCCTGAGCTTTTTGTTGACATCAACGCTTAATTCCTCTATGGGAGTGAGTCTCAAGTACTCAAGCCGATGTTTCCCACTCAAGAGCGTTTCCGTGGCAGTCCCTTCCCTCCGCGTATTTATTGATACGCTTCACAGGTACTATAAACTGCTCCGACTACCCATCTTCCGTTTGCTCATCTTGTGTTTATGAGCACTTGATTTCGCATACTCTTTCTC
>Ga0209629_10003439_pt1 | contig 11329 bp, 12 predicted proteins | sample TergutCu122P5_FD_187286 | JGI IMG/M metagenome (GOLD analysis project Ga0209629, IMG submission 187286) | Cubitermes ugandensis P5 segment gut microbial communities from Kakamega Forest, Kenya - Cu122 P5 (SPAdes) (version 2) | ecosystem: Host-associated > Arthropoda: Insects > Digestive system...
CGGCAAAAATGGCCGCCATACCTGCCGTTGTTGGGCTTATGACTGAACCTTCGATATAAATATTTTTAGTATCCTCTGTGTGTAATCTGGAAAATAATGCGGTATAAGCCGCTGATGATGATGATAATACAGTATTTAAGTTATATATCCGATGATTTTTGCCGTCAAAATTACAATAACAATCTGGTAATGGCGTGAAGTTCGCGTATACGGACATATCTATATCTGCGCCCAATTCGACGTAAGGGTAGCTGCCCCCCGTGACAATCTTAGTCCTCAGCGCGTTCAAATCGTACCCGTCCATAACTATATATGGATTGCCTTGGCTGCCGTCCCCTGTTAAAACCCCGCCCGGCATAGTAATCCCCCCTTAAAAAGCGCCGTAAAAGCGCGGCCTGTATTTCACCGCCAGGCTGACCGATCCGCTGGCTGCGCCGAAGGTCACGCTGTTTGAACCGGCTGCCAAAAGCGGAAAGGCGCGTCTTGCCGGGTCTGTCAAATACCGCATATTGTTTACCCCGCCTATATCCACGAACGACTTTTCAGGCATGGCTGTAATCCGCAGCGTTTGGCTGCTTATGCTGCCGATGAAGGCCACCGCTCTGTCGCCTATTTTTACATATGGGTTTACTGCGCTGCCGGTTAACTCAAATACCGCGCCCGCGTCCACATCCCCGGCGTTGGTTACGGCCAGAGGGCTGCTGCTGCCGCTCACGGTTTTCTCATCCCCATACCAATACGGATCTAGGCAGGTCAGGCTGAAATCAAATTCTACGCGGTTGTTTTGCCATATTATGTCCGGCACCGCTTCAGGGAACGCTGTAATGGTGTAGTGCTTCGCGTCCGTGCTATTATAATATTCGAGCGTACCCGGCGCAGAAATGCTGAAAACACGTTTCATTTTCGCGTCCATTTCGCGACGTCCGGTTCCGGCGTTGAAATATCCGTTGATTGATATATGGCGTATGTCGGCGGCTTGATTCGTGAATATTTCGCCGTCCCGGTTCACCCCTTTTTCGGACGACAGGTTGTTTTGTAGCTGCTCTTTATAATCCAGCGGAAAATACGCGCCCAGCAGGGCCATGTTCAGCGATTCCCCGCGCGCGTTCGTATAAACCAGCGTAACCTCCCTTGATATCAACATATCATCACCCCGCCAAACCTGCGGTTATCTGCCGCAATAAGGCGCTGTTGGCCCGGTCTACCAAATGAGGCACCGTTGCTGCCGTCACGCCGTTGAAATTGTTATTGATAGTCACCGGCGCGCTTCCGCTGCCGGAGGCGTTTGCCGCCGCGCCCCATCGCGATTGCCGCTCATCCGGCGCTGCCGCAATCCCTAATTTTTGAGCGGCCTGATTTACCAGCCGTATACTATCAAGCATGCCCGTTGCGAGTCCTTCCGCAACAAACCGGCCTATGCGCTTTGTTACCTTGGAGGCTGACGCAACCCCCAGCGCCGAGGCCATTACTTCCCCGACTTGGTTGGCGATTTCCCGTGCGGCCTCCAGCGCCGTATTGGCGTTATCATAAATCCCCTGCGCTAACCCGTCCATCGTCGCGGCGCCCAGCGTCTTTGTCTGGTTCACGAGGGTATCTTGGGCGCCATCGACGCCGTTGCTGATAGATGTTACCAGCGCGCCCCCTTGCTTTTCCCATTCGGCTTGCGACTGCTTGAACGTGTCAATCGCGGCCTTGTTCGCCTCATCTACTCCGGAAAAATCGGCTGTTATGCCCACGCTCATTTTCGCGTCATCCTTATCCAGAGCGGTTTTTAGCTGCTGCGTTTGATTCTCCATCTCTGTCCGCGCGTCGGTCAGGCTTTCAACTGCCGCCTTTTTCGCCAGTTGTCGTTTCATCATGAACAGCTTGTTATACCGATCCAGTTGGGCGTCTGTCATACTTACTATGGCATGAACCTCGTCTGCCGCTTTCACCCCAGTGTCGTATAACATGGCTAATAGCTGATCGTCCAGCCCTTTGGACGTCAGTGTAGACATGTCCTGCACCCATTGTTGCGTGGCCCGAACCTGTGATTCCATAGCTTTCATAACCTCGGAGCCGGTTATCTTTTCTGCGGCGTCCGATGTTACCGTGTCAAAAAGCCCGTATGAATTGAGGATCTTGTTCGTGGTATCGTCCAGCGATTTGTTGTAATCATCATTTAGTTTGGTGATCTGCTCTGTTATCGCGGCGCGTGTATCCATTGCTTTTTGTTCGGCGGCTGCTCTTTGGTCTGTGCCCTCCATGAACCGATCTTGAACCATCCGCCACGCGGCGAGTTCGTCTGTCAGGCTTAACTGGTTCAGCTTTTTCCGATCCTCTATGCGTTGGGACATCGCGTCGAATAGCTGCCTGTTGGAATCGTTAACCTCTTTATCTGCCGCTTTCGAATCCTTAACCAGCTGTGCATCTATGCTTTTTTGTATCCGGGCGACTTCCTTTTGGGCCGCTATGCGCTGCGCCGAGTTTTTGTCGTATTGCGAGGCGACATAGTTCCATGCGTCTAGCTGCTCTTGAAGTCCGAGTTCCTCATCCAGCGTTTTTTGGTCGATCCACTTTTTCGCGGCCTCATAACTGGCCTGCGCGACCTTTTCCGAGGCGTTTTCGACGGCTTTCCCGTTCTTGTCTATCCCGGCTGCCCAGCCGAGCATCATTTGTTTGCCGATTTCATCCTGCATCAACTGTGACGGTGAGTGTATGCCGAAAAAATTCTTAAATGCTCCCTCTATATCCCCGGCGACGCTCTTTACCGCGTTTATTACATTCGAAACTCCGGCCTTTAAACCGTTAACCAGCCCGGTTAAAATATCGCGCCCGATTTGGCTCCAGTCCTTTGCCCTGAACCAATTGGTAACCTTATTTATTAAATCGGTTGACCAGTTCTGTACTTTGGTTTGATACTGAATAAGCCCGTTTACGATTGTAACTATTATCTGCGCGGAGGCTTTTAATAGCGCGGGGAGGGCCTGTATTATCCCTTTTACCAGCATCGCTATTAACTGGTTAGCCGCTTCTATTAGTTTCGGCAGGTTCCGTATAATGGCCTCTACGAGTTTGATTATAATAACCGGCGCTTTCTCGATTAAAACCGGCAGCGCGTTTATTAGCCCTTCCGCGAGGCCAACCATCAGTTGAACCGCCGCGTCCACGAGCATGTCTATGTTGTCTATTAGCGTTTCGACGATAGTCAAAACCGTATCTACGACAGCCGGTATTAAATCCGGCAGGGCCTTTGCCAACCCTTCCGCGAGCGCGGCGATCATTTTTATAGCGGCATCCATTATTTTAGGCAGGTTGTCGATTAGCATCTCGACCAGCTTTAAAATGATGTTTATTGCCGCGTCGGTTAATTGTGGGAGCGCGCTTATAATCCCATCGGCCAGAAATTGTATGATACTCATCGCCGTGTCGATTAGCGTTGGCAGGTTGTCCGTTATGGCTTTTCCGATAACCGAAATCAGCCCCATTGCCATTTCCGCTAACTGTGGGAGCGCGGCCACCAGCGCGTCGATCAGCGTCGTTAAAATCTGCCCGCCGACCTCCATCAAAGCGGGCATCGCTTCCGTTAAAGCTTGCGCTATAAGTCCGATGACCTGCGTTGCTACGTTGATCAGCATCGGCAGGTTGTCTGTGATGACTTTCTGCAACCCCTCGAATATTTTGGGAATCGCCTGTAAAATAATCGGCGTGTATTGCGCTATGGAATCCGAGACGGCTTGGAGGGTTTGCCCAATTGCGGCTGATATCTTTGCCGGGTCATTCCCGGCGTCCTGCATGGCTTTGGAAAACTGGCCTAATAGGTTGACGCCCGTGCCGGACAAATTCGTCAATGCTGGAAGTAATAGCTGCCCGATTGTATTGGTCAGCCCTTTTTGCGCGCCGTCCAGCCTTGTCATATTGTCGGCAAGCGCGACATAGTTGTTTATCGCGTCGCCGCTCATCACAGCGCCCATTGCCTTTGCTTCGTCCGTGAATGCTTTCACTCCGGCGCTGCCCTGCTGGATTAGCGGGTTTAAATCCTGCGCGCTTTTCCCGAATATCTGCATGGCGAGGCTGTTGCGCGTCGTTTCATCGGAAACTTGACCGAGGGCGTCTATGGTATTCCAATAAACCGTTTCGCTGTCTTTCAGGCTGCCGTCCGCGTTCCGAACGCTGACTCCGAGATCCGCGTATGCTTTCCCGACTCCCTTTGTCATGTCCGTTGCGGACGTCATCGACTTGATGTTTTTGGCCATCGAGCCGGTCATCGTTTCCGTTGATACGTGAACCATGTCCGCAGCATAGCTGTATGCCTGTAGCGTGTCCGTTGCCAGCCCTGTCTGCTGTGACATCTTGGCTATGTCATCCGCGTATGTCGCGCCGCTCATTGTAGCTGAAACCAGCGCTTCCGCCGCTTTAACGCCCAAATCACCCAGCGCTTTCAACCCGTCTATCGCTGCCGAGGCGATGCCCTTCACGGCGTCCGCCAGCCCGCTCAAACCGGCCTTGATTGCGTCGGCGGTCAAAGCCGCTTTTAGTGTTTCGCCGAACGTGGACGCGTGTTGTCCGGTCTTGTCCAATTCCCCGCCAAGCTCACCCGCGCTTTTGCCGCTTTCGGTCATGTTCTGTCCAAACCCGTCCACGTTCTCTCCGGCTTTTTTCAGTTCATCGGCCATTTGCGCGGAGGATTTGCCGCCGTTTTTCAGCCGGTCCTCCGTATCGGCGAGATCGCCTTCGAGTTTGTTCAAATATGACGATGTGTTTACGATTTCCCGCCCAAAGGCGCGATATTGTTCATCGGATATCTGTCCCGCCGCGAATTGGGCGTTCACCTGCTCTTGCGAGTTTTTTAGTATGTTCAGCTTTTCCGTGACTGAACCGATCTCTTTCGCCAGAACCGTCGATTTTTGGGCCAGTAGATCCACGTTGGTCGGATCTAGCTTCAGGCCCTTGTCTATGTCCTTTAACTCAGCCGAGAGTTTTGTTGTTGCCTTTTCCGCGTCCTGCAGCGCCGCCGACAGGCCAGTGGTATCCCCGCCGAGTTGAATATTTATACCCCGGATGTTTTTGCTTGCCATGCCGCCTCACCGCCAGAATTACCGTATTTTCATTACGTCCTTGAAAATATCGACCGTGTGAATGAATACCTGTGTCAGCGCGATCATGTTGCCGCCGAACGCCGCGCTTATTTCGTCATACGGTTCATTTAAATACATGCCGTTTATTACTTCCTTCAGCGCGTCCTTTATGGTATTGAAATTTAAATTGTCCGAGGACGTCATCGCGCTTATCTTTATCTGGAGCAGCTTGAATTTTGTTGCGTACCTTTCGAGGGCCTCGTTTGAAATATCAAGCTGGTAGACTTTATCGCCGATTTTTACTTCCTCATAGTTTTTTAGGTCTATTTTTATTTCCCGCATTGATTACTCCTCCAAAATAGGCAGCCGTTTCTTCCGGCGTTGCCATGCGTCTTTCTTCCTTTTTGCCGCTGTCCACATACTCGTGCATTATGTCGATCAGTGTCTGTGTGGTCATTTCGTTTATTTCGTCCATCGACATGCCCATTTTGAGCGCGACGGCCATGATTTTCTGTGGCAGGTTCCTTCCGCCGTCCGAATCGTTAGACTTTCCGTATGTGCGGCTAACCGTGAAGCCCTCCGTTATTTCCGCCATCAGGTCATCCATGCACTCGCCTATGTCGAAACCGCTGTTTATAGTCTTTTCGCGCCATTGGTCATAGTCCGGCGTCGATTTCTTCAGGTAGTAGTTTTCCGCCTTATTCATGGCCCATAGAATTTTGTACAGCGTGTTTATTACGCGAACGATCCCGTTTTCCGGCCTCAATTCGCTAATTAATACCTTGTCAAAATCATCACCGAACCGCTGCGTAAAATAAAGGCGCGCGAGATTGCTCCCGCGCGCCGCGATTACGACTCCACGGCTTGTCAGTTCCCGCATTTATGGTGTTACTGTTGCCGGTTTATATACTGTTGTGAAGAAAGTGTCGAATGCAGCCCCGTCTGCCTTTGTGACGCGGGCCTTTGCCAGCTTACCTATTCCGGTGAAGTCCATCGGCTTGCATGTGATCGGCATCGCGGACGTTTGTACTGTGATCCCCGCTTCCGTTGTGTTGTAACTGGTCGTTGGTTTCGCGCCTGTTACGTTGTAATAAACCTGCCGTATGGGGCTTAATGCGCCATCTGTGTCTATCCCTTGAACCTCGAACATCAGCGCGAACGGTTTTTGCGGCTGTCCGGCCAATTCGAGAAGAACGCCGCCAGAGTCCTTTACCCACCCAAGTATATCCATCAGGAATTCATCGGGAAAATACGCCATTGTCAGATCACCGGCGTCGCCGTTGTCTGTCGTATAGCTAAAATAATTCATGTTATCAGCGTAAAACGTGTATGAATCGCCTTGCGCCGAAGGCGCAAACGTAACGGCCCCCGGCACCGCTTTCGGCGTTGCCCATGTACCGGGCGCGCTGCCAACCCCCGGCGTATACATCGCATAATGTACGTTGCTTAGTCCAAATTGAACCTTCATTTTAACCTCCTAGTTTTTCGATTCCTTCCGTGACGCTTCTTTCAAACTCTGTAGTCATCCGCTTGTCCACGGGCCTCCAATGGGGAAATGCCCTTGTTTTCCTTCCATTCCGCGTTAAATGCCCGTATTCGAGTAAATGCGCGAGCCTGTATCCTTTATCATCGGCATATAGCGTTCCGCCCACGTAAACGGGCGTCGTTTCCATGTCTATCTGGAAACTTTGCCTGTATCCGTTGATCCGCCTGTCCCTGTAATCACCGGCTTGCCTGATCTGCCGCAGCCCGTCCTGCAGCGTGTCCGTGACCGCCGTCTGTATCACGTCGGTTACGTCCGCGCGGTAGTTTTGAAATTGTTCTTTCAAAACCGCCTGCAGTTCCGTCGACTTAATCGTCATCCGGCTTGTATGTTTACGCGCCATAAGCCTGTAACCCGTATAGGCTATAAACGCCAATTGTGTAATGGTGTAGTCCGGCGTTGTTGTCTATGCCTTCATACAGCCGCAATGGAATTGTATAGCCGTCCTTTAGTAGTGCGCCCACAATCAAATTCGTCTGGTCTATGTACTGCCCACGGGTATATAGGGAAATTTCCGCGCCCTGTGTTTCAAATCGCGGTTTATTATCCGCGTACCCCAGAAAAAAATTGTTTGTCGGCGTTATGACTATATACTCATCGGGAGGGCTTTCCTTGTATACCCCGGTCGAAACCTTGAAGCCCAGCCCGGTCAAAAGGGCGTTTAAATCGCTGAGTATGTTGTCCATTACCCACCCGCTTTCGGTTCCCAGACTTCCGCGTATGCCTCTATAAACCTATGCTTCCCGCGCACATCCTCAACGCTTGTTAGCCTGTACCGCTGCCCCTCAAAAATGATCATCATCGAGGGCGTTACGGTCAGTCCGGGTATGTACCGAAATTTGAACAGCATTGTTGCCGTCGAAAAAGCAGCCATGTTTGCCCATTGATGTGTGCCGCGTTGCTGTTCTGCGTATGCGCGAACCGTCGCGGCTATATTGTCCTTTATGACGGTTTCAAACCCATAAGCGTCCTTATCGATGACGGAATCGGAAATCTGAATATACCGCGTCATTTTCCCTATGCTCACACCAGCACATCCTTATCCATTCGGAGTAGCCGGTTCACCGCGTCCCATACCTGCTGCCCAGCCGCTGGGGAATCTCCAAAAAAACCGCCAGTGCTGCCGTCCCTGCTCTCGTAAAAGTGCGTTGACAGCATGATTACGGCCTGTCCCGTTGCTTTCGACATGTCGTTTTCGCTGTAGAAATCCAGCGGCATGTGCTGGTAGCTTTCGGCATAGGAAATGGCGGCCTCCACAAAATGGACAATTAGTTCGTCATCCTCATCGTGTGTGACAATGAGATTTTGTTTGACTAGTGGTAGTAAATCGACGGCTGCCGCCATTTAATCACCCCGTTTAAACGCCTGCTCCTGCTTGCTGTAAAGCCTTTACCGCTTCCGGCAGGATCAGTTTGCCGTCCACGCGCTGTGTGGCCTTGAAACCAACCTGATCGGTTTCCGCGTATAACTCATCCAGCCGTCTGAACGTCCGGCCTTGCCTGTCGGCGATCCAGTAATAACCGAAATCCCCGAATAAGATTGTTTTCGCGCCTGTAGCGGGAATCGGCATAAACTGCGATGTGTACACCGGTCGGTTCAGAATCCTGTCCGGCTGCCCGGCCTGAACGGAAGGTTGCCATAAATATTGCCCGACGTTATCTTTTATCTTCCGGATTATCTTCACTGTAGTGTCGTGCATGATGAAAACCGCGCGCGTCCTGTACGGAATACGGAGGCTGTGGTACAGGTCGATCATCTCATCCAGCGTTACCGCTGCCGCGCCCGCCGCTGTCACGCCGACAATCGCGCCCACCGTCACGCCCGTGGGTTTGCCGACGCCGTCGCCAACAAGGAAGGCTTGTTCTTCCAGTACACCTATGCGCCGTGCAAACTCGGACGCTATGTACGCGGGCATGTCAAATACTGAATCGTTCAACAGCTCGTTTGAAATCTTGATCATCGTTGCCGCTTTAAAAGCGTTGAGCGTCATCTGCGAGAACGTTTCGTCGCTGAATGGTATCTGTTCGGCCTCATCCACCCAGCTTGCGCTGCCGTGTGCCGCGACCACGGGGATTTTACGTTCGCCATACATCGTATTGATGATTGTTGATATCTGCCGCATTATGTTCTGCTCTTGCAGGGCCATAATAAGCTGCCGCTCAAACTCGTTCGGGACTAAATAGCCGCCCTGCGGGTCACTTCCGATGTTCAGGGCGTTCCTGACTTCATACGTCCGCTTGTTGCGTATGAAATCCCAGAAGGCGTTTGAATATTCCTTGCTCGCGCGGCCTGTTTTGGCGTCGTTACCTGCTAAACCGTCAAAAATCGGCGAATTAACCGGCGCTGCCATTTCCGCGTCCAGCGCGGCTTGCCTGTCGAGGCGCTCGATTTCTTTGCCCAGCGCCACAACTTCCGCCTCCATGCGCTCATAAACAGTGGTATCTTCGGCTGATAAAATGCCGGTTTCGCCGCGTTTGCTGTCGAGAAACGACTTAGCGGCGTCCCATGTTTTGGCGCGTTTTTCCCTTAATTCCATGACTTTGCTCATTTTGGCCTCCTATTGTTTTAATAGTGCGAGGCGCTTTTCCAGCGCCTGTATTGGCGTTCCTGTTTCGGCAGGTTGTGTCTGCCGAATCTTTGCCATCAGGTTATTCATGACGGCCATCCGGCTGAATGCAAACCCGTTGTTCCTGATTGACGCGGCTGCCAGCGCCGTGTCATATGTCTGGCTTTCAGGCGCGTATAGCATTTCATCGGCAAAGCCGCGCTCCATTGCCATTTTCGCGTCCATCGTGGTTTCGTCGTCCATCCACCGCGAGATTTTCGTGCGGGTCTGCCCGCTCTTTAACTCATACGCGTTGATGATCGCCTCTTTTACCGCGTCCAGCATTTGTTTGGCGCGCTGCATTTCGGCGCTGTCGCCGAACGCGACCGTTGCCGGGTTATGTATGATCATGACGCTCACTGGCGACATGCATACCTTGGTTCCGGCCATCGCGATTACGCTTGCGGCGCTTGCGGCCATGCCGTCGATCTTTATGGTGACTGGCGCGCCATATTCGCGGAGCATGTTGTATATCTGCGATCCCGCGAAAAAATCCCCGCCCGGCGAATTGATCCAAATCGTAACCGGTCCGCTTCCGGCCAGCAGGTCATCTTTGAACATTTTGGGCGTGGTTTCGTCACCCCACCACGATTCTTCCGCAATCGGGCCGTTTAAAAATAATGTGCGCTCGGTGTCGGCCTCATTACTTACCCAGCGCCAGAACCGCTCACCCATTGTACGCAGCTCCAACCTGCGGCAGCGGTGTCATACTGCCGTTAACCATGTATACATCCCCACCCTCTATTTTGTTTAAATTCTCCAACCCTCGGACGTCGTTTGGACTTAGAAATCCATTTTGTATGCCTTGGCTGTAACCGGCCATGCGCGACTGGTAATCCCCGCGCAGAAGCCCTTCCACCACGAACCCTATAAAATACGACCGCTTTTCGGCTGTGCTTAACAAGGCTTTATTAAACCCCTGCTCCAGCCGCGTTACCCACGGCACGATAGTATTTTCGACAAAGCTAATCGCCTGATGCTCTATGTTGCTGAACGTCGCCTTGTCCAAATCGGCGACTAAATGTGGCGGAATGCGGAAAATCCGGCATATTTCCTCTATCTGAAATTTGCGCGTCTGTAGAAACTGGCTTTGTTCGGGAGGGAGTCCGATTACGTGGTACTTCATACCTTCCTCCAGAACAGCGGTCTTTCCTGAATTGCTGCTGCTGCCGAACGCGGCGTTCCAGTTTTTTCGGACACGCTCCGGGTCTTTTATCGTATCTGGATGCTCAAGCACCCCGCTCGGAACCGCGCCGTTTTCAAAGAACCGGCTCCCATATTCCTCAGCGGCGATGGTCATGCCGATTGCCTGTTTTGCCATTGCTATCGGCGAATACCCGATCAGCCCGTCGAAACCGAGGCCCGGTATATGAAGGATCTGATCGCGTGGAATCACCTGTTGTACGCCGTGAATATCTATGTACTTGTATACAATTTCGCCGGTCACTATATCACGGTTTACATACATCCTTTCCGGCAAAAGCGGATATAGGGCCAAAACCCCGCCGCGCCCATCCCTGATTATCTGCGCGTATGCGTTCCCCCATAGTAGAATATGGGTCATGATCGTTTCGCGGAAAATAAAGCTTGTCATGTCCGGGTTCGGTTCCGCGTGTAGCAGGGTATACAGCGGATGCGATGCGGCTTTTTCCCGTCCCTTGTCCGTGTATATGTACAAAAAGAGCGGCAAACTAGCCACTGTTTCGGCCAAAATCCGAACGCATGCGTATACGACGCTGGTTTGCATCGCGGTCGATGGGTTTACGGTCTTTCCGCTCGAAGTCTGCCCCCAGAAAAAATCGTATCCGCTTCCCGGCCACATGTCGTTTGCCTTTCGGCGCTTGAATGCCTTAAAAAAATTCATTTTAAATGCCATTTTTCACCGCCTATATGAAAAGCAGCCCGCGTTCATCGTATACGCTGCCGGAGCCGCCCTCATGCCTGATTGCCCTGTCCAGCGCCATTATCATGGCCACGACGCCGTCTATGCGTTCCGTGGATTTGGCCTTGTTCGGCTTGATGTTTTCTGCCGCGTCCGTGTCCACCACGACGTTGTCCATCATCCAGCGCAGAACCGGATTGCCGCCGTGCGCTATGCGCTTTTCTTTGACCAGCTTGTATAGT
>Ga0209629_10003440_pt1 | contig 11328 bp, 8 predicted proteins | sample TergutCu122P5_FD_187286 | JGI IMG/M metagenome (GOLD analysis project Ga0209629, IMG submission 187286) | Cubitermes ugandensis P5 segment gut microbial communities from Kakamega Forest, Kenya - Cu122 P5 (SPAdes) (version 2) | ecosystem: Host-associated > Arthropoda: Insects > Digestive system >...
GCTTGTCGCCGGCACCAAGACGTACGCGATGGCCGCGACGGACGCATTCGCCAAACTGGCGGGTTCGGTCGGTACCATCAATACGTTCTTCACGGGCGCGGGGTAGGCGATGAATGGGTGCGGGGCTACGCCCTCCAGGGCACCTCAGTCTTTTCTGTCGCCGCCCCCGTCCGCTAGGAACAGCGCTACATGCCTCGTCGGACTTCGTTGTCGGGTGTCGCTTGGTGCTACTGGGGGCGGACGATCAGAAAAGCCAGCCCCCCGGGCTAGGCCCCGCACCTATGTAGCAGCCGGCGGCCGACTGCCGCAGAGGTCCTGCCTTCGACAGGATGACAATGAAATGACGCGCTGATGGTTTTCTCGAGCATCACGTTCCTGTATTACTTCCTGCCTATCTCGCTGGCGGCGTACTTCCTGACGCCGCGACTTGGTGGGCGTCAGACATACAGGAACCTGGTGCTGCTGATCGCCAGCCTGGTGTTCTACGGGTGGGGCGAGCCGGTGTACATCGCGCTGATGGCGGCGCAGTGCGTGGTGGCGTGGGCGATGGGGTTCCTGATCTACCGGTACCGGGGCACGCGGGCGTCGTTGGGGTTCACGATCATCTCGGTGGTCATCGGGTTCGGCGGGCTGGTGTTCTTCAAGTACACCGACTTCCTGATCGTGAACGTCAACGCGTTGCTGCACTCGCGCATTGGGTTGCTGGGGCTGGCGCTGCCGATCGGCATCAGCTTCTACACGTTCCACATCCAGAGCTACACAATCGACCTGTGCCGGGGGAAGTTCGTCCCCCAGCCGAATCTGCTGACGTTCGCGACGTACGTCGCGATGTTCCCAGCCCTGGTGGCGGGCCCGATCGTCCGCTACCCGACGGTGGAACGCCAGCTGACGAACCGCGAGTCAAGCATCGGTCGTTTCGCGTCCGGGGCGCGGCGCTTCGTCGTCGGGCTGGCCAAGAAAATGCTGATCGCCAACGTCATGGGCGAGCTGGTGACGGCGTACAAGGGCTCGGCCGACACCAGCGTGCTGTTCGCTTGGGTTTACGTGCTGGCGTTCGGGCTGCAGATCTACTTCGACTTCTCGGGGTACTCCGATATGGCGCTGGGCCTGGCCCGCATCTTCGGCTTCGACCTGCCCGAGAACTTCAATTATCCGTACATCGCCGCGTCGATCACCGACTTCTGGCGCCGCTGGCACATCTCGATGTCCAGTTGGTTCCGCGACTACGTCTACATCCCGCTGGGCGGCAACCGCGTGACGGTGCCGCGGCATCTCGTCAACATCGTCGTCGTCTGGGCGCTGACGGGCCTGTGGCACGGCGCGGCCTGGAACTTCGTGCTGTGGGGGGCGTATTTCGCCGTCCTGCTGATCGTCGAGAAATACGTGCTGGCGCGGGTCTTGCCCAAACTGCCGGGCTTCCTGCGCCACGCCTATGCGATGCTGTTCGTCGGCATCAGCTGGGTGATCTTCGACGCCGATGGGCTGGGGGCTATTGGGCACACATTAGGACGCATGATAGGCGTCGGCGCGGGTGGGCTGGCGGGTGCTGACGCCACCTACTACCTACGCAGCTATCTCGTGCCGATCATCGTCGGCGTCGTCGGTTGCACGCCGTGGGTGAAGCGCGTCGCCGTCAAGCTGTCCGGCTATCGGGCCTTCACCGTCGCCGAGCCCGTCGTCGTCGGCGTGCTGTTGCTGCTGGCTACCGCCTACCTGGTCGATGGTTCCTTCAACCCATTCATCTACTTCAGGTTCTGAGAGGCACACATGGACCAAGACGCCAAGAAGCCCGACCTGCGGTCAATTCTGACGATGGGCGTGTTCCTCACCGTCATCGGGGGTCTGTTCCTGGCGGGACGGGTGGTGCCGCCGCCCTCGATTCTGGCGGCCGAGCGGCGCGCCCCGGCCCAGTTGCCGGTGCTGACGGTGGACTCGGTGCTGTCGGCCCAGTTCATGAGCGGGTTCGAGAGCTACGCGGCGGATAACTTCCCGCTGCGGTCGTACTTCCAGACGGCGCACGCCGCATCCGTCGTCGGGGTGTTCGCGCAGTCGGACAGGTCCGGGTTGTTCCTCTACGACGGCGGGGTGTGCCGCATCGTGCCGGACGACACGGCGTCCATGGCCCTGGCCGGCGACAAGATCAGGAAGGTCGCAGCCGGGCTTACCGGGCTGAACCTGTACTACGGAGTGATCCCTGACAGGGCATTATTAACCGGACGCCACCTGCCCGGCGTCGAGCCGGGGCAGTCCATGGCGGTGCTGGCCGGACGCCTGGACGGGCTGACGGCCGTGCCGCTGGACGGTGCGCTGGACGCGTCGTCGTACTACCGAACCGACCTGCACTGGGACCAGGCCAAGCTGCAGCCCGTCGTCGATGCCCTTGGTGTGGCGATGGGGTTCACAGCCGATCTCAGCGGGTTCACCGCCAAGGACGCAGGGAAGTTCACCGGTGCCTACGGTGCCCAGTGGGCGCTGCCGGTGGTGCCCGACCGTCTGACGTACCTGGACGACCCGGCGCTGACGGCCTCGTACCTCGACCCCGTCACCCAGACGATGGTGCCCGGCCCGGTGTACGACCCCGGCGCCATCACCGCCGTCGACCCGTACAACGTCTTCCTACGTGGCCCGCAACCGCTGATCGTGCTGACGAACCCGGCCGCCACCACCGACCGCGAGCTGTTCCTGTTCCGCGATTCCTTCGGCTCGTCCCTGGCCCCGTTGCTTACCGGCGCCTATTCGAAGATCACACTGATCGACCTGCGTTATATCAGCGCTGGCATCCTTGATCAGTTCGTCGACTTCAAGCCAGATTCCGACGCGCTGTTCCTATACAGCAGCCAAATCCTGAACAACGCGTCCATCCTGCAGGTGTGACTCAACCGAACAATGAATCCGTGATGCCGAGGTCGCCGGGCTTGCCCCACGGGTTCAGCGCGGGATTCGCCATCGGGTTGAGATTGGGATCCGCCTTCGGGTTCAGACGGGGGTCGGCCATGGGGTTCAGGCGCGGGTCCATCGCGGGGTTCAGCGCCGGATCCATAGCTGGGTTTAAGAACCTCGGCTGGAAAATGCCGCCATACTGTTGATCAAAGATTCCCATGAATGTCACCTCTGCTGGACAAGTCTAGCTGAAGGTCCATCGTACGGAACCGCGTCTGGTGGTCGATAAATGCAAGTTCACCCAGCCACAGAATCCATTATTGACCGCTGGCACGGATTATGGCCGACGGGTGGCGGTATCATCCTTCAGTTGCTGTGACGCCGACCATACTCCAGTGTGACCCAGACGACGACCAGGACGTGGCACAGGTGGTATGGGACCTGTCGGTGCATCCAATTTGTGTGGTCTAGCCGCGCAACCAGTTCTCTACCGGCAGCATGGGGACGCGGCGGAATTCGGCCTCGTTGTCCGTCACCAGAGTCAGGCCGAGACACAAAGCATGGGCAGCTATCCAGAGGTCGTTGTAGCCGATCGGCTGGCCGCGAGCGGCTAGCTCAGCTCGCAATGCGCCATAGTGCTTAGCAACCTGATCGTCCAACACGACGATCGGGATGATGCTCAGAAGGCTGGTGAGTCGACGATCCAGCTCAGCCAGTCCGGCTCGAGCGATGCCGTAGCGTAGCTCGCCCTCGACGACGACGCTGATTACAGCCTGACCCGGCAGGAGGCCGGTTAGGCGACATCCCACTGGCCCCGATGGGCGCCGGATGACCTCGGACACGGCGTTGGTGTCAAGCATGAACAATGGGGTTGGTCCGGTCATGATCGGGCTGCCTGCATCAGAAGATGTCTTCGTCGACGGCTAACGCGTCCTCGATAGGCGGAAACGCCACGTCGAGATCGTCCCACGAGGCCAGCAACTCTGCGGCAGTGCCAAACTTTGGTTCGATGACTAGGCGGGCACCGTCCTGATACATGAAGGCCGACTCTCCGGCTAGTTCAAACTCCCGCGGCACGCGCAAAGCCTGGTTGCGGCCGTTCCGGAACAGGCTGACCTCACGGACTAGTGTCGACATCTACCACTCCAATCGTTGGCATATGCCATAGTCTATGCCAAAGCGCTCCGCCCGGTCTAGCACGGACTCGGCGCATGACGCGTCGCCCTACTGAAGGCAGGACTCCGTGAGGCCTGTGGAGACGTGGTTTCGACAGGCGGTTCCTGAGCCCGTCGAAGGGCAACCGACGTCTGCCGGGATCCTGACTGCGGCAGGATGACGACTGATGCGGCTCTCCGTCAGCCCACCAACTCGGGCTCCGGGCCCATCACCGTCTCGTGCTCGAACTTCTTGTACGTGGTGTGCAGCAACTGGTGGGCCAGCTCGGAGTTCGGCTCGCCGTAGAACGCCGAGTACAGCCTCAGGATGTCGGGGTTCTCCTGGCTCTTGCGGTAGGTGGACGTCTGGTCGATGTCGAACAGGAACGCCTGGCGCCGGGCCAACTCACCCGCCTGCGTGGGGGCGGGATTGCCGGCGCCGGAGACGCAGCCGCCGGGGCAGGCCATGATCTCGACGAAGTCGTAGCCTGTGTCCTCGCCGGCGATGACGCGTCTGATCAGGGGCTCGGCGTTGCCCAGGCCCGAGATGACGGCCACGCGTACGGTCTTGTCGCCCGCCTTCACCTCGGCATGTTTGAAGCCCTTCATGCCGCGCACATCGGTGAAGTCCAGATGCTCGGCCCGGACTTCGCCCGTCATCTTCTCGACCGCCATGCGCAGCGCCGCCTCGGCGACGCCGCCGGACGCCCCGAAGATGACGCCAGCGCCGGACACTCGCGAATACGGCTCGTCGAACGAGATCGGAACGATGGACTTGACGTCCACGTGCTGCATCTCGACCATCTCCAGGAACTCGGTGGTGGTCAGCACGGCGTCGACGTCCCTGATGCCGTCCGGCGCGAATTCCGGCCGAGCCGCCTCGTACTTCTTGGCCAGGCAGGGCACGATCGAGACGACGTAGAGATCGTCCAGGCTGATGTTGAACAGCTTCGCGTAGTTCGTCTTAACGGTCGCGCCCATCATGGCCTGCGGCGAGCGGCAACTGGACAGGTGCGGGATCAGCTCCGGGTAGCGGCGCTCAACCAGGTTGACCCAGCCGGGGCAGCACGACGTGAACTGCGGCATGACGCCGCCGGCGGCCACGCGGTTCAGGAACTCGGTAGCCTCCTCGACGATCGTCAGATCGGCGGCGAAGCTGAAGTCGAATGCCTTGTCGAAGCCCACGGCCTTCATCAGGCCGGCAATGAACCCGGACGCCTGGTCGGGGGCGAGGCCGAACTGTTCGGCGATGACGGAGCGCGGGCTGGGGGCGACGAACCCGACCACCAGCTTCGTCGGGTCGTTGATGGCCCGGAACACCTTGCCACGTTCGCGCTTGAACGCCAGCGCGCCGCACGGGCAGGCCGTCACGCACTGCCCGCAGGACACGCAATCGGTCTGCTCCAGCGGCAGCCCGGTGGACGTCGCGATGGTCATGCTGCCGTGCTCGAATTGGTAGGCCAACACGCCGACACCCTCGATCTCGGCGCACGCCGCGATGCACTTGCCGCAGTGGATGCACTTGTTGGCATCCCGGATGATGAACGGGTGCGACGCCAGGACGTCCTGGCGCGGGCGCTCGTGCAGTGGCTTGCGGAAGGTGACGTTGTGGGCGCTGGCCTCGGTTCGCAGCTGGCAGTCGTGACGCACCGAGCAGCCGCAGCGCAGGCAGCGCCGGGCCTCGTCCTGCGCCTCGTCGGCGCTGAGCCCCAACTCGACCATGTCGAAGTTGGTGATGCGGGTCTCGACGGGCAGCTCTGGCATGGCGAGACGCTCGAGACGGGGCAGGGCTTCGAACTCGTGGCGGGGCAGGTCTTCCAGCGTGCCGCGCGAGCAGTTGTACGTCTCGCGGGACGGTGTCACGGCGCCCGTCCGCAGGTACTCGTCGATCGCGTTGGCGGCTCGGCCACCGGCGGCGATGGCCTGGATGACGGTGGCCGGCCCGGTGACGCAGTCGCCGCCGGCGAAGACGCCCGGCTCCGACGTCGTCATCGTGGCCCCGTTGACGTCGATGTCGCCCCACTTGCTCAGACGCACAGGCAGGTCGTTATACAGGAACTGGGTGTTCGTCGCCTGCCCGATGGCGCCGATGATCGTGTCGGCCTCGATCGTGAAATCACTGCCCTCGACGGGGATGGGACGCCGGCGTCCGGAACGGTCGGGCTCGCCCAACTCCATCGCCATGCAGTGCAGCAGCTTCTTGCCCGCTTCGTTCTGGGTGATGTGGCTGGGCGCCGTCAGGAACACCATCTTGACGCCCTCAGCCAGCGCCGCCTCGACCTCGAACGTCTCGGCCGGCATGTCGGCCTTCGTGCGGCGATAGACCAGCGTCACGTTCTTGGCACCCTTGCGCAGCGCCACGCGCACGCAGTCGATGGCGGTGTTGCCGCCGCCGATCACGACGACGTCGCCGCCGACCTTGAAGTCGGGCGACCCCTTCGTGGCGTCAGCCAGCCAGTTGATGCCGAGCGCGACGCCGGGCAGGTTGTCGCCGTCGATCGCCAGCGGCGTCGCCTGCCACGACCCGAACGCCAGGTAGACGGCGTCGTAGTCACGCCGCAGGTTCTCGAGGTGCAGGTGGACGCCCAACGACTTGTCGCACGCGATGTCGACGCCCAGCGCCTTGATGATGTCGATCTCGGCGTCGAGCTGTGCCTTCGGCATGCGGTATTCGGGGATGCCGTAGCGCATCATGCCGCCCGGTTGCGGCTGCTTCTCGAACACCAGCACCTTGTGACCGGCCAGCGCCAGGTAGTAGGCGGCACTGAGCCCCGACGGCCCGGCGCCGACGACGGCGACGCGCTTGCCCGTCGTGGGGGCGAGCCTCGGCACCCAGGGGTGCTCGCGCGCCAGATCCCAGTCGGCGACGAAACGCTTGACGTGGTTGATGCCGACGGGCTCGTCCACGAGGTTTCGTCGGCACTGCGCCTCGCAGGGGTGCGGGCAGACGTGGCCGCATGTGCTGGGGAACGGGTTCGTCTCCTTGATGACGCGCAACGCGTCCTCGTAGTTGCCCACCACCACGTGGTTCAGGTACCGCTGGATGTCGATGTGCGCCGGGCATGTGCGCTGGCACGGCGCCTCGCAGTCGGCGTTGTGGTCGGTCAGCAGCTGCTCCAGACGTACTCGGCGATATGTCTTCAGCGCCTTCGTGCGCGTGTTGATGACCATGCCGTCCGCGATCGGCGTGATGCACGCCTTGACGTCACGGGTTTCGTCGGGCTTATCCGCCGTCGGCGCGCCGAGCTCGACGACACACAACCCGCAGTTGCCGTTGCTGCGCTCCAGCCGGATGTCGCCGCACAGGCTGGGGATGTGGATGCCAGCCTGCGTCAGCGCCTGCAGGATCGTCAGATTCCCTGCGACTTCAAGTAGACGCCCGTCCACTGTGACGGTGATCGTTGGTGTGGCGTTGGGGGCGTCGGGCATGGCGTGGCCTTCTTCGGGATGTGTCGATATGGGGGGTACAACCTCTGATCCAATGGTAGTCCACTCAATGTGGGTGTGTCTGGTGCGGGGGTCGTCTCGCCGACGAGATGTTCCCTCGCAGGACCGCTCTTGGTCGGCGCATGAGCTGCGCTCATTTTCGCGCCTCCCGCCCGCTTAATCGCCGCCCCAATACCGGCTCTCCTTCGCTTCGCTCGGACCGCACGGTCTTTCCTCCGGCGAAATCCCGCGACGGAACATCTCGCCGACAAGCCGCCTATCAGAGGCGCCCGGGACTGCGAGACAAGAGGTAAGTGCAATCGGCTTACCGGTAGGCTTGAGCCCATGCCGGGGATTGTGATAGTCGGAGCCCAGTGGGGCGATGAGGGCAAAGGTAAGGCGACGGACGCGTTGGGCGACCGCGTCGACTTCTGCGTGCGCTACTCGGGCGGAAACAACGCGGGGCACACGGTGGTGGTGGGCGGCGAGACGTTCACGATGCACCTGCTGCCGTCCGGCATCCTGAACTCGGGGTGCACGTGCGTGATCGGCAACGGGGTGGTGGTCGACCTGGACGTCCTGGCGGGCGAGCTGGCCGGCCTGCGCGCCCGCGGGGTCGACATCGCGCATCCGCTGATCAGCGCCGAGGCTCACATCATCACCCAATACCACCAGGTGCTGGACAAGGTGACGGAGCGGTTCGCCGGCAACCGGCGCATCGGCACGACGGGGCGGGGCATCGGTCCGGCCTACTCCGACAAGATCAACCGCATCGGTATCAGGGCGCAGGACTTGTTGGACGAGGCCGCACTGGCCGCCAAGGTCGAGGCGTCGCTGGTGGGTAAGAACCAACTGCTGGCCAAGGTGTACAACCGTGCCGCCATCAAGCCGAAGGCCGTCACTGAGGCCCTGCTGGCGCACGCCGAGACGCTGCGCCCGTACATCGTCGACACCGCGCGCGTCCTGAACGAAGCCCTGGATCAAGGCAAGGTGGTGCTGTTCGAGGGGGCCCAGGCGCACCATCTGGACATCGACTTCGGCACGTATCCGTTCGTCACGTCGTCCAACCCGACGGCCGGCGGCGCCTGCACGGGCACCGGCGTCGGCCCGACGCGCATCGACCGCGTCGTCGGCATCGTCAAGGCTTACACCACGCGCGTCGGCGAGGGCCCGTTCCCGACAGAACTGCAGGACGCCGACGGCGAGAAGCTCCGGCAAGTCGGCAACGAGTTCGGCGCGACGACGGGACGGCCGCGCCGCTGTGGCTGGTTCGACGCCCCCCTGGTGGCGCGGGCCGTCATGGTGAACGCCTTCACGGACGTCTTCCTGACGAAGCTGGACGTGCTGACCGGCTGGGACGAGATCCCCGTCTGCGTCGGGTACGAGATCGACGGGAAGATCACCGACCGGTGGCCCATGACCGAGCGCGAGGTCGAAGCCGCCATCCCCGTCTACGAGCGCATGCCGGGCTGGACGGACGACATCTCGACTGCCAGGACGTTCGACGACCTGCCGGCCAACTGCCGTCAATACGTCCACCGCCTGGAAGCCCTCATAGGCTGCCGCATCAGCGGCATCGGCGTCGGCCCCGGCCGCGAGCAGTCCGTGATCGTGAACCCTTTGCTGTGAGGCGTTGCATCTGCGGTAGTGTTAGCGCGTCGGCGTCAATGGGGCGTCGGTCATCTGCCACTCCGCGGTGCTGAAGCAGCACCTGATGCACCAGCGGATGAGTCGTAAGGAGTTGCACACATGAATGCGCTCAAGAATTACGGGTCCTCGCTGATCCTGATCGGCGCGGTCGCCGTCGGCGCGATCATCGGGTTGATCTGGGGCAAGGGCGCCGCGGCGCTGCAGCCGATCGGCGACCTGTTCTTGAACCTGATCTTCATGATCGTCACACCGCTGGTGTTCTTCGCTATCGCCGCCTCGGTTGCCAACGTCAGCGCGACGAAGAAGTTCGGGCGGTTGCTCATCGTCGTCATCGCCGTGATCCTGGGCACGTCAGTCGTCGCCGGCATCCTGGGGCTTATCGGGTTCCTGCTGTTCCCGGTGATCCATCACACAGACGCCAGCGTCGCGGCCATCATGGAGCTCATGAACAAGGGCGGCGACGTGCCGGCTCAGGGCACGGTGGGCAGCCAGATCGTCAACGCGCTGACCACGGACAACTTCATCAACCTGCTGTCGCGTAAATACATGCTGCCGCTGATCGTGTTCGCGGCGTTCGTGGCGTTCGTCGCCACCCGGATGGGTGAGAGAGCCAAGTCGATCATCAGCTTCTTCGAGACGGGCCGCGACATGATGCTCAAGGCCATGAAGTACATCATGTACGCCGCCCCCGTCGGCTTGCTGTGCTACTTCGCCTCGACGATCGGCCAGCTAGGCTCTGAAATCGTGGAGGGGTACCTCAAGGGTTTGGTCGTCTACACCGTGATCGCCGCCGTCTACTTCTTCGGCGTGTTCACCGTCTATGCGTTCATCGCGCAGGGGCCGAAGGGCATCCCTGCCTTCTGGAAGAACGTGGTGCCGCTGGCGACCATGAGCCTGGCGTCGTGCTCCAGCGCCGCGTGCATCCCGATCAACATCGACTGCACGCGCAAGATGGGCGTGCAGAAGGAGATCGCCGACCTCGTGATCCCGCTGGGCACCAATGCCCACAAGGAGGGCTCCGTTATCGGCGGTGTGTTCAAGATCGTCTTCATCTTCGCCGTTTTCGGGCGCGACTTCACGCCCGGGACGCTGGTGGCGGCCCTTGGCGTGGCGATCCTCGTCGGCACCGCCATGATCGCCATCCCGGTCGGTGGCATGGTGGCCGAGCTGATCATCCTGACGGTCTTCGGCTTCCCACCCGAAGCAATCTTCATCCTGTACGTCATCTCGACGATCATCGACCCAGTCGCCACCATGCTGAACGCGACGGGCCAGAGCACCACCGCGATGCTGGTCAACCGTTTCGTCAAGGTGAAGGACGCCGAGGAGATCGAGCCTGCGCTTGCGGAAGTTTCGTAAATGTAACCAAGCTTTAATAAGCACTTGATAAGAAATTGTTGAGAATCTCTTATCAGATGGTTAGGATGATCCACAGATCCGTGTCCACGGGGGTAAGCATCGGACATTGTGCATCATCGACGATGCGACAGGACATGGGTACAAGGGGAAAAGCGGGGGGCGACCCGTTCGAGCCACCCCCCGTTTTTAATGCCGGGGAATACCTGCACAGGTGTGGGGCCTAGGCTGGGGGGCTGGCTTCTCTGTACGTCCGCCCCCAGTGGCACCAAACGACACCGGACATGGAAAGCCCAACAGTCATGTTGCGCTGTTCCTAGCGGACGGGGGCGGCGACAGAGAAGACTGGGGTGCCCTGGAAGCCGTAGCCCCACACCCCTATGCAGCCCGGGCGGCGTCCTCCTGCTTCTTGAACAGCTTGAACCGCGGCAGGTACTTGGCCCAGTCGATGGTGTGGGCGTCGAACTCCGGCCCGTCGATGCACGCATGGCGCCGGACGATCTTGCCGTCTTCCATGATCGGCACCATGCAGGCGCCGCACATGCCCGTGGCGTCTACCATGATGCTGTTCAGCGACGCCACAGTGTGGGTGCCGTACTTGGCCGTCAGTTCGCTGACGGCCTTCATCATCATCGGCGGCCCGATCGTCGTGACCTCGGCGATGCGCCGCTTCGCCTTGCCGGCCTTCTCGTCCTCGAGCATCTGCTCGAGTGGCGTCGTCACGAAGCCCTTGATGTTGAACGAGCCGTCGTCCGTCGTGTAGACGACGTTCAGCAGATCGCCGAACTCCTTCTGAAGTTCGGGCACACGCTCGCCCGGCTTGTCCCAGAACATCAGGTCCTTGGTGCGGAAGCCCGAGATC
>Ga0209629_10003441_pt1 | contig 11328 bp, 4 predicted proteins | sample TergutCu122P5_FD_187286 | JGI IMG/M metagenome (GOLD analysis project Ga0209629, IMG submission 187286) | Cubitermes ugandensis P5 segment gut microbial communities from Kakamega Forest, Kenya - Cu122 P5 (SPAdes) (version 2) | ecosystem: Host-associated > Arthropoda: Insects > Digestive system >...
TCTCTTGCCATTATCTCCGTAACCGTTCAACTTTGGATATAGGTGTTTTGGGTTATATCGGTATAGTTTAACATAAGGAACACCCTCCCGAAGTTTGGTCCGTTCCTCCTGTGACACCCTGTATAGCTCCCTGAGGATGATCAAGACAGAACGGAACATGTCGGCGCTATGTAAAGTTGAATGTAAATATGTAATTTTAACATCAGTGCATTGCGTGTTTAATTGTATGAATTGTCTATTAACGTACCGACATGAATGACATTAAGTGTACTAAATTTGCTTTAGACAAGGAATGATTCACTTAGTCCTAGTTCTTTGGCACTTATCCTATTTATTCCACCATTACTATTTACCATTGCTTTAATTTATCACCCTTTTTACTGATTGTTATAACTTTGAAGGCCGACAATATACAAACGTGCTCCTCAGTTTGGCCTCACCCATCCCTTGCATAGACACAGAAAATGAGATTTTGATTTCAGGGAAGAATAAAACTATGTTTTTCAAGGGACAGAGGTCTAAAATTTAATCGATAATCCACGTCAACCAATAAGTTTCGGTTATGGATAAATATACAGTATACACAGGCAAGCATGAGGTTCTGACAAGGAAAGGCAGACAACTTTGAACTATCAATGAAATACTAAGTGCCAGGCATTTCACTAATGAATGTGGCATATCCATTACAACCGCCTTGAGCGGCCATTTTCTTGCTCTCCGATCTCTGAACTTCCTTCTTCATTGCAAGCCCTCCTCCCTGTTCCAGTTACTATCTAATAACGGCATCCACTTTTACGAGACCATAGCAGTCATATTCCCCAGGATGCTTGCAAGTTCCCCTCTACGTCCAACATATATTACAGCTCTGCCGAAGCTACAAAAGTTAATTACATACGCCAAGGCCTTCTCTAATATTATCGACGGTACGTAGTGTTGGTGAGAATACAGTCACTGCCACACTAGAATTGCAAGTAGACCTGAACCCAGTTTAAAAGTAATAAACTAATTAACAATAAATTTAAACCCAAATATTCTAGAAATCATGAATAGTGTTCCCAGAAAGCACTCATCCAGAAATAGTAAATAATAAAAGCAGAAACTCGGTTGTAACCGTGCAAACCATGAAAGCCTACAGGCAAGTAGAAGCAGTCCACTCACACTAATTCTCAGCAAAGGGTCGAGGTGAGTGGTCATTTACATGGCCCGCCATTTACCATCGCTCAAAATGCCGCACAGCCGGTATGGTTGTTTTGATGAAAAAACAGTCTCTTTTTTTTCAGCCGGAAACCAAAATACAATTCCTCGGTCTCCAGCCCGTAGAATAAATAAGCTAATACACTTGTAAATAAATTAAGATTCTGAATAAGAATTAACGTCCTTAAATTCTTAGTTTAGATCCTAAATACTGGGGCGATTCCTTTGTCTCAATTTTGGATTGGTGAAAAGTCTATCACCGTCAATTGACCCCTTAAAGCCTAGTTATTACTTTATTCACCACTTGTTTTAAAATTTAAAAATTCTACGTTCTGTCCACACAATATATTTTTGTGTTCTGTATGGACCGCAGAAGCAAGCGAGATTATATCTGCATACAGTAACACTGACGGCTTATATAACTGAGACGGACGTTATTTACTGCTCGGTACAGATTCATTGTTTAAATAACGCTCAGGTTAATTAATTTTAAATGTTCCATTCATTGTAAAAAATTCATTGTAAAAATTCATGTTGACCTTGTTTTTTAACGGACGTCACTCTTAGGTCTACTTAAGTCATAAGTTGATCATCTAATAAGACACCCGAAGACTACAGCCTTCCGTTGCATCAGCGTGGGATTGTAGGTCCTAATTGCTACCGTGACAGAAAGTGTCTATAAAATATTTCCGCTTTTCTATTTGTTGTATTGTAGACTTCCTATGTTTAGGCACTGCGATTGGCTAATTCCTAATTTAAATATCCCCACCAACGGAGGCTCCACAGGTTCAGCATCCGAGCTGGAACAGGAAGAGGGTGAAATTCTTGGAAAAAAATAACTGTACAATAAGAATAAGACATGCTAAAATACCACGGGAAAAGAAAGATGTTAAATGAGATTCAAATGAGTTATGAAGGAAGATGGAAATACAGGGGACATTATTTTGCCTTGTAAAGACGACAATTAAAACTACACTGGCCCATGCAAAAAATAGTTTGTTTTTGTTTTGCAACTTTTATTAAATTGAAGAGCATAAGCTTATTTGACACTTTCCGTTGTCTCGTTTACACCAAAAACAAAGTTTTGAAAGCTGGCTCACTTTCCATCATCAGAAAAGACATGTAACCTAATCTGCTGAGTCCATATTTTTACTGATGAATAAAGTAGACTCAGAAATGCAATTGCAGTACCCCAGCTACTGAAGTAGCATATTAGCATCTTAAGGCACACGCCCATTTCTTGTTTTGTGTAAGTCTGTATAAAGTGCGGTATTTTTTAACTGCTTAGTTAATACACTGACTGCTGTTGTGTTGGATATGTGTGTGTGTGTGTGTGTGTGTGTGTGTGTGTGTGTGTGTGTGTGTGTGTGTGTGTGTGTGTGTGTGTGTGTGTGTGCTGATATTTAAAGGCTATAATTTTGCTCTATTAAACAAGGCCCTTCCTTCACCAGCAGTTACAAACAAACAAATATCAATCATTCTACTTCCTGTGTTGTGCGGGGATGCAGTGTAGCCGGTCTTGTGGTCACAGCAATACAATTACAATGTCCGCAATTTTTAAACTACATAATTCATTGTTTTATACCTTATTATAGATCTCATCCTATACATGTAATGAGCCGGAATATTTAATTCCGTACTTCTGTACTGGGTGGCTAGGAGCTGATCGGCTAATTTTCTATTCCTGGCAGAAGCATTTAATTATTTTTTATCAGCATATAGCCTATACTCTGGATATGGGGCCTACTCAGTTCACTGTTCGTATTCATATTATTTATGTATTCAATATAAGGTCCTTAAACCGAGGAGTATTTTAAACTTTCTTAGGCGTGGTTTTTTTTATTTTTCACGAGATGGCTGTCTGATGTTATCAGCAATTACAGAATTCCACTCATCCCAAAACTTCAATGCCTACGTAATGCTAAAGAGGAGATTTCACACAGAAAAGAGAAACGTAAGCCTTAGAAGAGTGTGAGTAGATTCTACTAGCCGTGATTTAATTTCTTGATATATGGACTGCTAACTATCGTAAACAGGGCTTAAAAACCTTTAAGAAAACAATAAAAATTTGGACCTATCTCCTGGATCATTAAAATTATATATTAATTTACACTTTCTGTACATAAAATTGTATTATACTGTGAAATTACTGAGTGTTGCAAAATGATATCACAAATACGAGGCGGCTACAGAGAGCCTACGTGTTAATATTGCGAGTTTAATGTTTATCCATCTCCACCGTGGATATGTAGCAAAGTACACATAGCCTTGGACTTTCTGGTGTATAATTAACCAGACGTACTGCCTCACACGTACCCACCATAAAACACAGGCACTAAAAGTGGGAAAGCGTGCTCTCTTACTGTTTCTGATGGCTTTCATTCCTCTTCCCTTTCTAGTTCTGGTGGTAGGAGGCGTAGAACATTTCCAAGAACCGCCTTAAAATGTTATATCTTAGCTATACGTAACCAAATAGCACGTAAAATGTTACAAGTAGGCGTACAGAGGCTGAAGGTAGATACGATGTTGGGCGGGAAAAAATTTACGGCAGCCATTTTCCTTCCTGTAATAGGTGGTTGGTCTGATGAGCCCCTAGTAGGTAAAGGTTGATAGTCAGCAGAACGGTAAGAGCCGGAAGTACGTAGGTGACGTTGGTCCTTATCGATGTACAGTCATCTCAGAAACTGTCATTAATCGGGCAAGAATCAGAAAATGTCAGAGGTACTAAGGGCTATGAAAGAGGCAGCCATTTTGTGCCGTTGTGGTGACAAAAGTCATGAGGTGCAGTAAATCTCAGAATATGAAGCACTACGTCCATTCGAGACGTCTGGAAACATTTATCCAACGATGCAGAATTATGTGTCAGAAATCCACAATCCTAAATTTAGAAGTTTTAGAGGTGGGTATTGTGAATACAGTCGTGCAACAAAATATTTAATTTTCATTCGTAAAACCTTTTGTGTTGAATATTTTACGTTGTTCTACTAAAACTATAACATTTCTTCCTTTGAAAGATATAAATTTAGTGCATTTGAAGTTTTTATTTATTTCAAAATATGCACGATAAACCCACCCGACATCTGCACTTAAAATTCCTGCAACTATTAGCCCTACTGTTAATAAACGTGTCAATTGAAGCGTTTTATTTTAGTATTTCTTCTAAGCTTCTGAGTTGAAGTTCACGTCGTTTTACGTTCTTTATACCTTTCCGTCTCACCTTTAATTCAAAAATACTCTCCCTTTTTTATCACGGTTTTTCGAGAGAGTTTCGTAACGAAATTCTTAACGTGTTTCTTGGTTCTTAACGCTCTTGATAAATCGCGCTCCTTAAATACCGTCATATCAGCTGGCTTATAAGTCTAATAACCTACACGAAGAGCTGCAAATATATATATATATATATATATATATATATATATATATATAAAATAAGTTCTGCTCTCATAGTATGTCATCATACATTGCTGCACCTCCGACCTTTCCACATGGTGGAGAGCATAATAAGTTCTAACGATTGTACTATACAACTGTACACTCCCTGGTGAGTGCGGCCCGAATCATACAGGAGTTTATGTATTTTAAAACATTATTGTACTTATAACGAAGTGCGTGCATTTTTATGATTTCCATTGTAGTAACTGTGTCACAACGCACGGAATGGAAAATACGAGTATAAAATTCATCAGTCTATACAGACTTATCATAAACTAAAAACTTTTTGGACAAAATTTCAAAGGTGGAAATTTAAGATTTCCTTTCATAACGCTTAGATAACTAACGGAAAATATAGGCAAAGTTACGATCCACATTTTTTAATGTATATACAGAGTGGGCAGAAAAACCTGACGGTTTTCAAAATGAAATAACACAAAGGGGTTTCACCTTTTTACTCGTACGTAAAAGTTATCACTGGAAAACTCAGTATAAACCATTTTAAGTTTTTAAAATACGTCTCTCAGATGTCTCCCACCATTTTTCAAACACTGTTTCAGCCTTACTCCAAGATTTTCCATCACCCGACGAGTCATCTGCTCCGGGATGGCCGCGATTTCTTCCTTTATGTTTTGCTTTAGTTCCTCTATGGTTCTAGGCTTAGAGATGAAAACTCTGCTTTAGAGATACGCCATAAAAAGTAATAACAGGTGGAGAGATCAGGCGAACGTGCCGGCCATGGAACATCGCCGCCACGGGAAATGACGTGTTGTGGAAACATTTCCCGCGGAACACTCATTGATGCCCTTGCTGTGTGAGCCGTTGCTCCATCTTGCTGAAACCATACTAATGAGAGATCGATCCCACGACGACGTAACTCAGGTTCACGGAAGTTGCATAGCATTGCCACATAGCACTCGGATGTCACAGTAACGACTGTACCTTTGTTGTCTTCAAAGAAGTAAGGGCCAAGAACTCCAAAAGATGCGATCCTAAACCAGACAGTCAATCTTTCGCTGTGGAGAGGATGCTGATGGAGCTCTTGTGGATTTTCAGGTGCCCAGTAGCGATAATTTTGTTTGTTGACATAAGCTGACAAGTGGCAATGTGCTTCATCAGTCATTAGGAGAGTGTTGATAACACCATCATCATTCAGCATTTCGAGAAGTTGCTCAGAAGAAATTCTGCGGTTAGCCATATCGCGGTCATTTAATTCTTGAACAATAGCAATTTTGTACGGATGAAAATTAAGATCATTGTGCAAAATTCTCCGCACGCTGCGATCAGATAATCCTATGGCAGCTGAATGCCTCCTCACTGAAAGCCTTGGACTCTTCACAGTAGCCATCCTTACCTTATCAACATTTTCTGGTGTTCGTACCGTAGGAATTCTGCCTCGGGGTTTCCTTTTTAAGGCCGAAAAATTTTCCCGATAGTTCTGTATCCATTCTTTTATGGTGTTACGACAGGGAACACGGCCATGACGAGGAATGTTAAGGTGTCTGCGAAATAATCGTTGTGTTGTAACGGCTGAATCGCCATTCTTGAAATAAGTTTCAACAACGAAACCATGATGTTGCGCTGTCCACTGCTCCATGGCTACTGAAATGGCATGAAACCAGCTAGCCACTGACCTTGGTTGCATTACCTCACCCCATAAGTTTGCCAATATAACGGGACTTAAAAACCGTCAGGTTTTTCTGCCTCACTCCGTAGGTGTGTTTGTGCGCATGCGCGCCCCCCTGTATAGGTCTATAGTCTTATTCGTAGGCTGCATTTGTAATTATCAGTTTGTTTCTCATTTGCAAATCGAATCTATGAACCGAGGAATATCAAGAAAACATCATTCAAGATGGTTGCATTCCAGAGGAGATTCGAACCTTTCGCCACCTGAACACAAGTCTAGACCTTTATCGCTACAATCAACAATAAATTTTTCCCCAGCCAATAAAAATCTTGCTTTCAACCCCATTACGTGCTGCTTTTAAACTATGTTCACAAATTATTTCAGTAAAGTCTCATTTTCATGTTTATTAATTAGCGGAATGTTTTCTTAAACAATAAAAAACTTTTATTTAAACCGCATATATATTCACGAATTATTTCACCATTCGATACGTTTTAACCGTAGGATGTTAAATGTGGTATTTAAATTATTTATTTTCACTTCCCCTGATGCCCTCACCTTATCGTAAAGCTGATGTTGTCGTATCTAATCCACCATCTCGTACATGCAGCGTACACTTCGTATGAAACCTAGGACAGGCAATGTACACGTATGTATAATGTAACATTGAGGAGCGTTCCTGCAGCCATTGTTGCAGTGGAAAAACAATAAATATAATATATTAGGAGTGTATGTTTGTAACCTTATGTATCTAGCATGCAATGCGCATGCGCCATATTATCATCTGTGGCCTGTCAGGCTCTACAGTATTTTTCCACATTATCTCATAAGTTTGACGATTGTTGAAAAACTTTATTCAACAAAAAATGTATTTTGATTTTCTCTACAAATTTGTCTGAAACATTTCTCATTAAAAAAAGAAATGAGCGAGACATGATCACAAAGGTGCATAGGCCTTATTGCGAATTACCAATTATTCTTTTCAGATTTTAATGAAGCTTGAATTTTCTTGACAGATTTTATAAAAATACCCAAACATCATATTTAAAAAAAAAACCCTTCCAGTGGGTGCCGAGTTGTTCTGTGCGGGTGGACGAACGGACAAGAAGAAGCTAACAGTTGTTTTTCGCAATTTTTCGCAAGCGCCTAATATAATAGTAACTTTCCTGCCAGTTTCCTGTGCCCTGTGTTAGATCTAACACAGCTCAGCAAAATATGACGTGTATCCAACTTACGTGAAATATCTGCTGTAGGAATTCTGGACACCATTCTAGTCCTCATTCTTAATCTATTTTTTATCCATAAAAAAGATATTTTCATAAATTTTAGTGTCATTCCTTCTCTAAAGTTTCCGGTGGTAGACTTCTTTTTTTTAACTGACAAGGAAAAGGACCACATTCCGGAGCAAGAACGGGTATTTTTTGTGACATATTGAAGCTGTCGCTTTACATAATATAAATAGCAATGATAATGAAAACTCACACCAAGCAACGACAGGATTCATACCGTAATTCACTAATCAAATCAACTTAGTACTTACTAGTATATAATTATTTCTTTTGAATTTCGGTTATCTGTGCTTTGATTGTAACTTAGTTCATTCAGAAATCATTTTACGTTACCTTTATTACTATCAGCGAAAAGTTATAATTCTTAGAGTATTTTATATTATCCCTGTGAGATTTCCCTTTATCTTATATTAAGATATTCTTCCATTTGACAATACGGCACGTTAAAGTTCAAAGGACTATTTGCAAAACCTCATCACTGTGTGCACTATATTTACATCGCAGGAAAGAACATGTACACGTAGTTGTGTGTGTTGTGAGGCAGATTATACCACGATGTGAAATGAGGGAATTTGGAGTGAGTTTGATAGTCGTGGGGTGAATAGGAACGCGGCTTTTAAGGATATTCACCAATCCAATTTGAGCTCTTTCCCCTCACGTTACGTACAGTCACAGACAACAAAAAAATATCGAAGAGATACTTAACAATAACTTGGATACACAAAAAAAAACTCTGGAATTTTTATGTTTTCACGGTGGGGACTATTTGAACTGCTGTGTTCTGGTAAGTGACCCAACGGATGTTTCGGAGAAAACTGCTCCCTCCATTTTCAGCGTAGAAGATTACTCTGAAAAGTAGGTAGAAAATTTGTTTGCAGCATTAATAAATCTGCATCAGGCTACAAAGTGCCACATCCCAGAATAGAGCAATCTTTAAAAAATTAAAACTTGAGCGCATCTTTCCTCTCCATATTCTACAATATTCATTATCGTTGATCCTGGTACTGGACCATAAGGATGCAAGGATCACGAGTTTGAATCGTATTTGCACGTTTGTTTCTACGTGCCACCCTGTGGAAGTAGAAGGTTTCCCTGAGCTTTTCCTTGAAAGAAGAGGCATACCAAACTTCCGAAAGGCTAGTCGTTGCTTTTTTTGGGGGGGGGATTAAATTATTAAAGTACAATTATAGAACAGTGGCGATTTTTTCTCTCCAAACTTGCTAGTCCACCTGGCCTCATTAATAGTAGTCCTATTACCGAAGCAGAAAATGAAACTTGCATAAATATCGTGTCCCTTTTTGGATGACCTAGGCCCTACATATGCTCTCCAGTCTACAAAAATCAGCCAGTCTTTCCATAGATGTTGAGGAAAACAAAACGCTCTTTGTGTTGTTTACACAGTGAATTGATGTTCTAAAAGATATTATGAGATTTTGCTAAAACTGCTAATAACTCAATAAGAAAAATCGTCGGATATTGTACTGAGGTCCTTAAAGCTGTAACCGGCTATTAGTGCAAACTAGACCGTTAGAAATGACAATCCTCGAAATTTCATCAACATGGTTGGTTTGCTAAAGGCTAAAAATAAGCCTATTATCTAAGTTATCTTAAGTTATTTTATATAGGTGTACACCATCTTTTGATATTTGGCTCCACTCCCGTTTTTCAATGACTTTTTAATAGCGTACTGCCACACTTTATGCATTTTACTTCCTTATTGTCGGCTCAAGTCTTAGGGGGGAAAACTGGGACCTGTTTTAATGTATTAAAACTGTGTATTAAAACTGCTCTGTCTGTGCGCCCAACTGCTTTTTTTTTTCGTTTGTACTCATGTAACGACTCTAAAGTAACGAAAAATTTATCATTAAATTGAATATTCAAGAATTACACGAATAATTGCCCAGTCGCTCAAATTTTTATAAAAGGTGACCGAAAATAAAGGAACACTTATGTGAAGACCTAGATGAATTGTTAGGCGAAACTCCAGTGTAACTCGCAATATATTGACCAGAATGAAACACAGATTTTATACAAAAAGATTTTTCCATTTCTTTTTTAAATTTTCGACGTAATTACATACCAGTGACACTGCATTTACATTTCCGAAACTACTTATGGAAAAAAATCAAAGACATTCCAAAAATAGCCTACACATCCTCCCACGCAAGAAAAAGTACATGTTGATTGCAGTTAGGCTTTAATAAACCTGCTCTTTAATTTTGTTAATATAGGTCTTCATTAATGTATTCGTACGATTCTGAAACATTCTAGGGAAGGTAGAGCCTTAGTATTGACTGCTTATTTAGTTCTAAGATAGGCCTCCACATATATATTAAATATAGTTGTTTGGATCAAAATGGTGCTCGTACCTTTGAATATGCCAGTTTTTTGTCGTTAGAACATTTTTTCCAATAAAAAAGTCTTAATCTGATGTGATAGGTAGTTTATCAGTAAATTGATTTCTTACAGTGATAACATTTCTGTGTAACCGAAAAGTACTAACTTTGTTGCCCTTTCCTCCAATTTGCATAACAGACACTTTCCACTCTTCAGACTCAGAAAAATTCTAGTTTAATTGCATAATCAACGTCGTTCTTCCATAAAAATGAGGCTAAATCTTTGGATTTATTTCGAAATAAAATATTGAACGGATTATCACTTGAAAAGAAGCAGTTAACTCTTAAACATAAGAGCATTTTTAATTCGTTTTGTTTATAATTAAACAAGAATTACTAAACCTGGGTTTCGGATAGCTTGATGGCTGTAGTCTGTTACAGGTAGACTTTAGCTGGGACTGTTAAAGAAATGTAACACATTATTATATGATTTATGGTACATTAACAAAATGGCTGCAAAATAAAACTAATTTTTTCATTATACCCAATTAAAATCAATTTCTAACTCTTTGATGTAAAATATTTATTTCTAAGATTTTCTCAGTATTTATATATTATATCTATATGGATAAAAATACAGAAAAATCTGCCTTGATGCACAAACAGAATGAAAAGAATTTCGCAAATAAAGTGCCTCTATTGTGACTTCTTATTAAAAATAAGTTCAAAATATTGTACAAAGTAAGTTCTTGGACTTAATGCTGCAAGAATAAATGTATAACTACTCACGGTTAATAAAAATTGGTCCTTAGGCTTTAACTTTTCGAGGGGCAACACATTTCTCAGCTGTGTTATTTGTCATGATAAAAAGTCGCTTTTTTACGTGTACAAGACCCACTGCTTCCAAAGGGCTCAACTGTAATCCTATGATCGTGGCGTACAAACGCGACGAATACCGCAACATATCTTCACCCTCGGTTCCTCTACTACTCTTGCTGGTGCTGATGTACTTGAATCGAGGTTACGTCACCCAGAGGCTAATGTGTTGCGCCGAATGCAGCAGCGTCTCCGTGGAACATGAGGTGTAACATGTACGGAGCTTATGAATGCAGGTCTCTCGTGTATTGTACGGACACCAGTGAAGAAAGATGCCACAACTGCAGCTGTGGAACGAGAGTCGTGTAGCAGCAAACGCGATATCGCACGAGAATTGGGACTGTCCCAAACGAACGTCCTCGAAGTACTTCTTGACGATCAGTTGGATCTATACAACCTCTTGCGGAACGCAACCTGCTTCCAGACGATCGTCCTCTGCGCCCATTACACATGTAACTATGATGTTGCTGTGTCTAATTATATGACACCTTAAACCACTTGACTGTGACGTGTACTCAAAAATTAAACGCCTCGGGATATAGGGTCTATGTTTTATGAGATTTATTAATTTTTT
>Ga0209629_10003442_pt1 | contig 11326 bp, 2 predicted proteins | sample TergutCu122P5_FD_187286 | JGI IMG/M metagenome (GOLD analysis project Ga0209629, IMG submission 187286) | Cubitermes ugandensis P5 segment gut microbial communities from Kakamega Forest, Kenya - Cu122 P5 (SPAdes) (version 2) | ecosystem: Host-associated > Arthropoda: Insects > Digestive system >...
TTATCTGCCAGCTACTGTTTACCGCTTCCTGTCAACTTACTGATTATATCAACATATCCAACTCAGCTGACTGCCCACACACACATGCAAAAGTAGGAGCAGAACATGACAAACAGTAGCTGTCAAAGTAAATAAAAGAATATTGTAGAATAAAATACATATACGTGATCTCTCTCTCTGAACACACACACACACACACATGTAATTAGTTAAGCAGTGCTCATAAGCTGTTCTGGAATGGTGATGATATTAATACTTAACTATGCATTGTAACTCTTTCTATGCTAGGTATGAGATATCTCACTTAGCAGAAATGACTGGCCTGATTGAATTAATTTTAGGTTTAAGAAGATGCCTGAAATAAATATTGCCTGCCATATCTCAGTGCTTGAAAATAGCTGTTCATTGCTTCATCACTGATTAGTGTACCAGTGTAAATGCATAATTAATACAGAATTTATATATCTGGTCATTGTGGAAGAGTGACTAAACTCTGAATTTTGAGTTTCTCATACTGATAGTTTGTGCATATTACAAATTACTTTGTGAATATCATTCAAATCTGTTGGAATATAATTTCTGTTATAATTATAAGAAAAACTCCAATTTGTGGGTCACATTAAATTACCCTGGTAGGCCTACTATTTATTCTTGTTCTCCATGATTGCCAGTGGTATTTTTAGAGTGAATGCCACTGATATATGTTATTTGAAAGTTTTGGTGTGAAAGCATTGCAAGTCACATTTTGTTAAAGATTTTCTGTGCTAAGGTGCAAATGATTAAAAAACAGCAGAATGTGTAATCAGTCTGACAAAATGGGAAAGGGCAGATATGATATAATTAATATTTTTTCCCCCCTCCCTAATGATCTTGACACTCTGTGAATGAAGCACTGTTGTATGAAAGACTGTTGTGACTTGTAATGATCATGTGTTTCAGCTGTTTTAATTCCTGTGTTACAATAAAGTGTATATTGTATGTTTCTCAAAAGAATATACTTAATGGGCACATCACATTTATGCTAAATGACATCTCTCAGAAGTATCTTGTATAGCATAATGTTCAACAATTTGAAACGGGGTAGATGAGATAAAGATCTAGGAGATGTAACAGGTAGATCATATTCATGCTCAAGAATGTTCCAGCACTAAGTTACCATGATGGGTGCTAATTTGACTGAACCCCACCATCAGTATTTGGATGTTGTCTTGGGAGTTCAATTAAGGTTATGTAACAATATTGTATTTTGCATCATTGTTCCAGTGTTAATTTGTCCATTCATAACTTTTGTGATGAATTTGCATGCAACATCTTGTATACATGTATGTACTGGATGAAGAATGTTGTTATCATATTTTATGTATTCATCAATTGTGATAATAGTATAATGAGCATTGCCAAATGAAAGATACCATTGCTTGGTGTTTGGTAGTCCAGTGCCTTCAAGGTGATATTCTGCAAGTTTCATTTCCCTAGTCAGGTTTTCTTACAGCAAATACTTGCAAAATATAGAAGAATTAGTGGAGGCTTATTTGTCAGTAAAGTGACTAGGCTACAGTCTGGATGACCAAGGAATCATGGTTTGATTCCTAGCAGGTGCAAGAGAATATTTCTCTTCTCCAAAGCATTCACACCAGCTGTGGGGCCACCCAGGGTACCAGGGTTTTTTTTCCCCTAAGGAGAAGAAGGGCAAAATAGCAGGGCATGACGTTGACCAATGATCACCTCTGCTGCCAAAGTTAGGAATGTGTGGAGCTATACCTCCAGTCCCTATATGCCTTCACTGCATGCAAAGGGACAACTTTGCTTGTTGGAAGCTTATTGCTGCTTGTCCTGTGGTGTCTTTATAACAAATAGCAGCCAACTTCTAGATTATTATTAATATATGTAGACCCAGGTTCATGAGGCCTGTACTATCTTTGTAGTCTGGTCTTTTTCACGAAATACACAGAAAACAGGGTCAGTTTATAATATTATGGTTCCAGGCTGTGGAATTTGGTTACAGAAGCATTCTAATGTCAATGTGTTAAGTTTCAGTTAGTCAGATATTGTGACATATATGTAAGATGCTTTACTATTCACAGTGTTTTCTACATTAAACAAGTAAGGAAATGAAGGCTCAAGTCAACAGGTAAATAGTTACTAAAGGTTCAGAGTATCATAGTGCCTTCTTCTTAAGGGTCAAATAATCCAAGTCTAGTTGAGCCTTCTTGAACTTTTTAATCTTGACAATGAACGTACTTCAAGACTTCTCAAATGGTTGACCCTGAAGATGAAGGTACTGCAGCAGTCCAAGATTTCTTGAACTGTCTGACGCTGCAGATGAAGGCACTATAGCAGTCAATGACTTCTTGAAATATTTGACTGTGAAGATGAAGGCACTATAGCAGTCCAAGACTTCTTGAACTGGTTGACTCTGAAGATGAAGGCCCTACAACAGTCCGACACTTCTTGAACTGTTCGACTGTGAAGATGAAGGCACTACAGCAGTTCCATGACTTCCTGAACTGTTTTACCATGAAGAAGAAGGCACTACAGCAGTCCAGAAGTTTGACAACATTCCACAAGACTTGAATCTTCAGCAACACTACTGTGAGAATCTCAAATATTTGGTTTGGAAATGTACACAAAAGATAACAATTCTGGTGATTTCACTCTTTTATTACCTCAGTATGTCCAATCTGTGAATGCTGTCATGAATAACATAAAAGCAGGTGGAGTCAATAGTGCTAAAAGATGGACAGCTATAAAATATGTTTTATTTTCTCCATAGGTTATTTTCAAATAATTTTTGTTCCAGTAAATATTTAGCATACAATGTGTGAGGTACTTGTACTGCCACTGCTGTCAACCCATCCATTACCACTGTAACATTACATGCTTGTAGCTAGAAGAACACATTTTTGTCCGTACAAATAGTCACTTTTAAAATCTTGACATAGTCCTTCTGGACAAATTCTGGACTGCCAAACTGCAACAAGTTCAATACATGGTGAGGTACCGCATTATTTTGAAATGAATTTACATAAGCATTTTTCAAATAATAATCCCCAAGGCACTAATGATTTAGTTTTAGCACACAGACAACTTTCATGTAAATCACATAAATGTTTAGTGTTAATAGTCATTTTATGTAATTTAAATCAACTGATAAGGACCACAGTCCAACAGCAAAATTTATTATTGTTTATATCATAATACATATGTACTTGTAAAAGCTGTGAATAACTGCAGTGTTGACATTCATATGAGTTTCTTGTATGTCAAATCCTTATATGCTTGGAGAAAACCCATATATCAGCTGTATTAAATTTTTAAAGAAGCAAATATGATTTAGCATTCTAGAAGCATAAAATTAAGTGTTTCATGTTTGATCATCAAAAGACTTTGTTAATGAGCATGGATTATTTGTACAGTTTTGCATTCAAGAAATTTTGTATGTGTTTTCATAATAACAAATTGTTATTTTATGCTTAATTTGTGGCAGCCCCACTGTAATGCAAAGCATGGGTTCATTGGCAGTGGACTGTGAAGGTTTAAGGTACAAAGTAACTTGCCTAGTGTAGTCCTATCTGTCCATGAAGCCAGTGTTCAGTGTGGACACCACTGCAATGGAGACAAATTTATATGCAATGCTATGTCCTCTTGAGAAAATATCACACATCCACATTAGCACATAATTCACCACATGTTGGCATTCAACTGTTAACTCCTCCATATTTGGAAACACTCTACCTGCTTTATATCTGAGCCAGGTTATTTACTATTTTGACCGAGAAATTTCACGCCGTCCCTCATAGTCTAGTGGTCAGTGCTGGAGTATGTTTCAGATGCACTACTACTGCCTCCTTTCAGCCTTTCACACATGTTTCCTCAAGGCACGGACATCCCAGGTTCTTTTCAGTAGTGGGTTACATGCCCAGAAATCCATGTGTATGCAGACCAAATGAATTTGGTATTGGTAACAGTAGTAAAGTATAGCCTGTCAGACATAAAAAAAAATTGATTTCTCTTGCAGTAATATAAAATTTGTTTTTTAGCCACGTATTTACCTTCAAAGCTGGCCTACATACAAAGCATTCCAAATAAGTGAGAGATTTAATTTAACTCAATGACACCAGGTAACAGTCAGTCACACAACGATAATGGCTGACAGGGTCATTGGCCACAGGTCTAATAATTCAGGTGTGCTAGCTAATGTAAAAAAATTGTTGCCTAAAATGCTCAGGTGAGTGTGTTGAATACCCTGACCTTAAGAGCCGATATATAATTGGTCCCTCGTTCTACAACTCTTAGTAAAGCGTGCATATAATTGTTGCCGCATAAAAGTACATAGCAACTTTCCTGTTTATAAATTCCAGCAATTCATTAACAAGTATGATGAAGTCAGAAATAAGCAAAGACTAAGAAAGTTGTGTAAAGAAAAACCAACTTGATGCACAACATATTCCTAGTATATTTTGTCACCCTCTACAAGTTTCGGGCATATCTAGGCCCATCATCAGGAGGTACAACCGCATGTATACAACAATTGGTACTTATTATTCTTTTTAGATGACTACCAGAACAACAGATAGTCATCTAAAAAGAATAATAAGTACCAATTGTTGTATACATATGGTTATACCTCCTGGTGATGGGCCTAGATATGCCCGAAACATGTAGACGTTGACAAAATATACTAAGAATAAGTTGTGCAGCAAGTTGGTTTTTCTTTACACAGTTGTATTGAGATGCACGGTCAACAAAACATAAAAAACTAATAAAGTTGTTAAATGATGGCCAATCAGTTTGTTCAGGAAGTCATGCAAGACAATGTAGTGTCACCTAATATGCATTCTAGCTACATAATCAACATGTTTCTGTAACTTCCTGTATTTACCAGTCGATAAGTATTGTCAGAACAAGTGACAAGCAGTTTGACCTCATATGTGAGGAACTGTATTTGAACTTCCCCATTTTGCAAAAATTTGCTGACTCCCAGTCATGTTCATTTTCTCCATCAAAACTTCCAATTTCCTGTACCTTTACTTTTCACTCACATAGGTCTAGTAAAGGTAAAGGTAAAGGTGAAGTTAGTCTTTACATGAACATCCCCTTTGGTGTAAAACTCAAATGTATAAATAAGCTTTCAGTCACACATAACTTACTCGTTTTTGAATGTTTATTACCTGGCAACTAGTTTCAACCTTGTGACTGATCTCTACTCAAGGTCAAAACTATTTGCCAGATAATAAACATTTCCAAAACAGTGAGTTATTTATGACTGAAAACTTTGTTATACACAGTAAAGGTAAAGGTAAAGTTCACCCTACAGCAGGCCATGAAGGCCCAGAGGGGGAGTAGAGGTAATGCTCTAGTCTTTCTTTATCCTCAGTGCTAGATGGTGATCCCCAGTCTTTGAATCTGGTGTCTCCACAACACTATGTTGATGAGAATTATTATATTGTTATCACAGATATTTTGAGAAGATATAATTTTAATCTTTTTTATAAATACAGATTTAATATATGCGCAGGAAACAGTTGCTGATATTGAAGGCAGGATAGCTTCAGGATTTGACTGTCTTTCCTACTTTGTCTTTTGTTTGTATAAAGAATTTGTTCTGCATAGGTTTTCCTTACTGTCTCAGCAGTTTAATTCCCATAATTTTTCCTCACATAATTATTGTGTTCTGGTACAGAACCATCAAATTCATTAGTAAATAAATATCATCCCTAAGCTTACCAATACTTGGTCAGACCACGTGACATCTATGTTTGATGAAGCTCTGCCCTTATTTTGTAGAAGTTTGTATTGATTACTACTTGCCACTAACATTTAATAACAATAATTACCAGGAACATTGATTATTTTCATGAGTTGCTTCTGAACACTTTTTGACTGTCTTAAATATGTAACATGTACTGCATTATCATACAGTTTTTGAAGTAAAATTGGAGGCAATCCATTAAGGATTGACTGAGTCATATGACTATAATACTTGTTTTAAGATTAAATAAATTCCAGTCAAACAAAATGCTTTAAAGGAGCTGGAACAGTGTAGTCAGTATGGTGCTTAGTCTATTGGCTGGAGGGTCCGCGGTTTGAAGCCCAGTAGCCACGAGAGATTTTTCTCCATAACGTCCAGACTGGCTGTGGGATCCATCCAGCCTCCTATTCAATGAGCACTGGTGTTCTTTCCTGGGGTAAAGCTTCTAGGCCATGAAGTTAACCACTCATCTCCACCACTTGCTGAGGTTAAGAATAAGTGCACTGTACTTCTACTCCCTATATGCCTTCATGGCATGGACAGTGAAAACTTTACCTTTTTACAAAATGCTTTGATCCCTGCTGTTAAAGATTAATTGCTAAAACTATGGAGCCCCTACAAAGGACATTGTTTATACTGTTATTTAATAATGGTGCACCACCTTCAACACAGAACCAGAAAGTTGACCTGCCTACTTTAGATTATAAAGAAACAAAGGATTTTCACAAATAAGAATTTTCTCTTTCATTATGTAAAAACATGTAATAATTCTACATTGATGCTAGTTTTGTTTACAAACAAAATGTTTCTTCATACTAAAATACACATCAACTAGAACATGATCTAAATTACCACATGTAGCATTCATTAATATAAACAGTACATAAATCAGTTTCACTGTGTTTATTTAAAGCTTGAAGTGAAAGAAATGAAATGTTAAAAAACAAACATAAGAATATCAAACTGAATCCTCAGTTCTTGGAACATGCACGTCAAATGTAACAGATGACATTACCACTTCACATTATGTAAACTGCCTTCACAGAAGTCCACGAAACTCTCTGTAAACACCACTGAATTATTTCCAAGCAGTAACACTTTGGTGTAGGCAAAGTGAAAGGAAACTCTAACATAAATAACTGAATAACAGCTCAATTTATAATGCAGCTGGTTCCAGGAAGAATAGCAAGGATTTTAGTCATGATATGAGCATTGAAATTTTTCACTACCATATTACATTCATACTTTCTGCACCATGGGTATTAGAAGGGCTTTCTTTAGGTGTAAATAAAGGAATAACTACAGTCTTAACTTAACGCCTTAAAAATACAAATAGTATGCACAGTTACATTTGTCCTTCAAAGGAATGAAGAACATTTTGACATTATTACAGGAAATATAGCCATTCTTTAAAGTGGGTATTCTAGAAATGAACTGAACTTTCCTCATCTCTGTTACAAATACATTGGCTCATTGGCTCCTGTTTTCCCTGTACACACACTTAAACCATATTGTCTCATTTAAGGTTCTTTCAGCATGAAACTGGAAGCCTAAAGATCATAATCCATTACTGGTGAGCAAATATTTTGACTTTGATATAAAATATACTTGGCAAACAAATGGTAGGAAGAAAGTTATTGTTACTTTCATCTTATTCCCAAACATGACCTGCATGTGATTACTGCACTGTCATTCTTACTGTCAATTTACATAGAATTATAATCCCAGTATATAATGATTTCTGTGATCAAGAGAAAGTGTCCATTATTACACAGAAAAACTGGATGTGGCAGACCAAAAGTGGTGCATGTTTTGAGATACACCATATCACTCAATAGCAAGTTATGATATCCTGCTTAAAGAAAACCCTTTGTGATAAAAAATAATGTCTAACATTGGCATGTAATCTTGTATCAAATACTATCACAATTTGACACGTATATAGAAATTAAACTACAATCCTATCAGGGAATTTCTCTAAAACATGAACATGATTGTCATAGGTTTTATTTTATAACATGAATTTTCAAACACTTAAAAAAAATTTAAAGCAATCCTATTCGAAAATATTGCAGGAGATTTTGCAGGTAAATTAACCTTCTTGACTACTGTTGTTGCACATTTCCAATAATTAAATTTAATAGTATTCCTGTATATTTCTCCTTCCTTACATGTACTTAATAATAAATGGCCTAAAAAGGTTAGGTTACCATGCCTAGATAGGGTTACTATTAATCAAGCTCTAACAAATACATCTGACAGTATTCTGATTTACTGAGTAACACACATTGTTTAGGCAATGATACTCAAGAATACTAAACACCTTGTAGTTTATGAAAATAATTCATAAATATTGAATTCAGTTTCAGTCAAATATCAAACATTTCAAGTCTTCTAAAGAATATAAAATTGGTTATAATCTGCAGATCATGAAGAAATTCAGCATACAAGTCATGGCACTGTGATCCCCTAAACTTCAACATTTCTTCATGCTCTTACATCAGCAAACCATGTCAGCAGCCACTTAAACATTTGAAGTGGTGCATTCACATGCAGTAAGTCTGTGACATACACACTTTCAAAGTTACGTGGATTCATAGATAAACAGATGCATTCCTACTACTTTTTTATTTAAACACTTTAGGCACTTTAACCCCTGTAGACAATAGTACTCATACAGACCAACCCTGAGACCCACCTAACCTCCTGCAGAACAGGTACCATGTCTTTCCCGTGGATAAAGCTGGTGGGCATATTGCTGACCAACCACCCCCTTCTAGTGACAAGCTTGCAAGTGGGTGCAAGTGCAAGTGTGACATATATATAAATGTGTGTGTGTGTTTATGTGTGTTATTTTTGTGTCATTGAAACTGTTTTCTATTCAATTTTCATAATTTTAGGCTATTTATTTTAGCCTCATCATATCATGTTTTTCAACTTACATAGAAATCTGTGGAACGAATTAACATGCTAGTCACGGTCTCACTGTACAGTAATTTTAAATTCCTACAGTTGCAGCATTATAAAATTTGTAAATTCCCTTAAACTTTTAGTATGTGAGGCTCACAATATAAATGCTGAACACAAAAGCTGGAAATTACATTCTAAGAAAACTGCTCATAGCTGGTCCATGATGAATGCAATTTTTATTTGAGGTATTTAATGCCTGATTGCAGAGACAGATGATGTTGGGGTAAATTATATAAGCAGGCAAGAGGTCTCTTAAGTGGTGACAGGTACCTGAATTTCCTCACGCCAACCCCTGTCTTTATGTATAAGCATAAAGTTCATACCGAGGATCCACAAACCTTAGGCACCACCACATAAAATTTAGTCACCTGGAGAAGCTGGCGCCAGGATTTGTGCACTACTGGGCTACAGTGTAAAGATGATAACTGCTTCTATGGAATGCTGATGCCAAGACTGCAAAAAGATTCACTTACCTTCTTGTTATATGCCTTCATGACATGATGCTTGGGCTCAGATTTTAATTTACCTTTTGAAGAGTAACTACTAATTTAAACTAATTTCAAAACATATGAAAATTGAATTTAATGTTATCCTCAGAAATAACACATTTTGCTTTAATAAAACAAAGAATTATGGAAACAATGCAGAAGTTTCTTGTGCTTTTCACACAGCCCACAGAACATTTAAAATAATATAGAAGTCACTCATTGTTAAGCAGAAGCAAAATAAATATATAAAGCTTGGATATTTGGAGTAACAAAGACACATAAATCCTGTAATTTGTTTTCACTCTAATACATGTGGCACTACAGGCACTGTGCTGTATACAGTTTGGTTTACAATGTCACATTTCCTCTAGTTCATCAATCATGCATGGTAAGTGTTGCTGAATCAGTTCAGTTCCATTTATTTCTGAGCCTGTTGCATAAAATGTTTGCTATATCTAAATGAGAGGCCATGTTTTTGTATAAATTACCACTGATTGAAACACATTGCTTCTAAATGTGTCTAAAATGTATTTTAAGGTGTGTAAATATACATATATATATATATACATATATAAATACAGGGATAAAGATATATTTAAATATATTTCACTCCACATTGGAGAAATATATTGCTACCCCACAAGTATGTACATTATTTATTAAGAACACTTTGTACAGTGCTATTTGTTTTTGGGTGGAGTTTAAACCTTGATTGTGAACAAAATGGTGAGTGAATTTTTGATGATCTTTTTCTTACAAATGTATTTTTTTGTGATTGGAGTTATATTATTAATGGTGTTTCACACTACAGATTTTTCTTGGATAAACTGAATGCTCGTTTTAGGAGAAAATTATCCAATAGTATCTATCTTAATCTTTGTTGTTGCTTACATAGTCTGTAATTTTTTAAAAATAATATTACTATTATAAATATGTATATTAAATGTGCATCACTATATTTGCAAGTATTGATACTGATGTGTCATTTCTTATCCCCGATCTCTATATACCCTAATACACAAGTTTATATACCGTGGACTTGTTAATGTGTGATTCACATTTTCCACCCAAAATTTTGCAGGTGATGGTTATGTTAATTCCAATTTCTGAGGACAGAAGAAATGTGTTGAATTGTTTATATGCTACCACTAGCAACAACATTTCAATACCCCATAGCTACAGAGGTATTTTTCTGTCACCAGGACATTCAAATCTTCCACCTATGACTACTGTATTTTAGGTGCTCCATTAATAAATATTGGGTTACACTAATTCTAGAAATAATGGTTACTATGCCTCAATAACACAAAATTTTGCTTTCCCTTAATATTTACCTAATACATATAAGTTCACCAAACGCACAACAATAGCTCAGAAACTAATTATTTACAGCTATTTCTCACACATGTGTTACTGCATACTGATACATACATTCAACAATTAGTACAGACTTCTTCATGGATTTCATTTAATTACATCACTGTCAGAGAAACAACAAAACAAAACAGTGATACATCAGAAATGATTTGAAAATTATTTTCCACTGTCACTTTCCTTGATTTAACTAGAATTTTATTATTAAAGTAGGGGCAATTTATTTATTTATTTATTCATTCCTTCATTCCTTCATTTGGTATTTATTTATTCACATGTATGGCACAACTTACAGAAACTGTAAAAGTTTAACATTTCTTCACAGGCCAGTGAAATTTCTTGTCTGCAGCCCAAATTTTGAAAAAAACAATGCTCTACTGCATATGGTATAGGTGAGTAAATTGCTTTGGTAATATTATGTTTAGAAGAGAATGCATGAAGGACTGTGGAATATTTCTGTGCCAAAGATAGCTTACATAGCATAAAGACACAGTATACGGCTTTCTCTGTTACAAAGTGACATAATTTGGTACAGGTGTAGCTCAGCTGATAACAAATCTGCAATAATAGTAATAATATGGCAGAGATTATTTGCACCTTATAATTCATTCATTCATTCATTCATTCATTTATTTTCATTCTGTTGATCCATACAAGGTTTAAATAACCCTTAGGATATAGAACATGTCATAAAAAATAGGTTACAATTATACAGTATATACAGAATATATCTAGTTAGAGG
>Ga0209629_10003443_pt1 | contig 11326 bp, 6 predicted proteins | sample TergutCu122P5_FD_187286 | JGI IMG/M metagenome (GOLD analysis project Ga0209629, IMG submission 187286) | Cubitermes ugandensis P5 segment gut microbial communities from Kakamega Forest, Kenya - Cu122 P5 (SPAdes) (version 2) | ecosystem: Host-associated > Arthropoda: Insects > Digestive system >...
ATATATATATATATATATATATATATATATATATATATATATATATATACATACACACATACATATATATAAATATAGGTTCTGTTTCCATTCTCACGCTCCTTCCCTAATACAGAACACCAAACAAAGTTGGTGCAAACTCTTGGCAAAACAGCCACAGCTGCACTGTACTATGCATTGCAAGTATTGTGGCAATCTTTGAATGTGATTCCAATAGTCACTTCCAGTCTCCTGTTTCAATTACATGAGAAGATTTTAATATCAAGAATAGTATGTTGTTGAGTGTGATGGCATGTAGTCTGGTATGTACCAACCTTTCAGAGGAACCTGCTACCTTCATCAGTAATGCAGGTCATTCTACACCGTTGATGGAGGCAGCAGATTCCTCTGAAACATCAGTATACTACAGAGCATCACATTCCAGAAGACTGAATCTTCACTGTCACTGCCATGAAAACCCAAAACCTTACAAAATGTTATTTATTTGTGTAATCTGAGGTGTTCACGCTGTTGTTGATGAAGATCAGTCTTCTGGGGTACGAGATCATGTTGACTGGTTGGCCTCCATATTCAGGGTAGATGAAGACTAGAAGGCAGCAAGATCCTCCAAAACATGGTTAACAAACTGCCATATAACACAATGCCATATCCAAGAGGACTGTTATCTTCATTTCATTTTATTGTTTATGTTATTCTTTTTTAAAGTGTTTGGTACTCTACAGAGAAAGTAACCAGTTCAAAAAATTTGTGGAAATTACAATTGGTATTTATTACTAATGGGACACAACAGACTGATACATAATCTCTTAAATTTTCTTAAGCACTACAGGCACTCAATGTGAGCCCCTAAGTGTCACAATGTGACTTTATTCTCTCTGGAATTCCCAGATCACATCTTCAAACCTCATTCATTTTCACTCCAAAACATTTTATCACACAATTTTATATCAACTGCTTATAGAGACAAATTGTGTACACATGTCTCAACAGATGAATATTATGTTACAGGTGAATCTAATGCCATATCACATGTTTTGTACCTTTCTCATAAGTATATAAACTACATCGAATTGATATTATCGTATGTATTATGCTCTAGAAGAGCATAATACATGTTATGGCAACATGTTGGAGACAGGTAGGTGGGTACCACTGTATTGGATGATCACAGTGACTCTTTCTTCAAGATTTACATTCTTGATGGATACCTACATTTCAGAAGAATGTACTGCTCGTGTCTTTAAGGCATCAACATCGAAGATGTTGGCACTGTGTTCTTGCAGATTGCTGGTACCCACCTATCAGTACACAACTCAATGTTGTAACCTTGCCTACAGCAATTTGGGTATTCACCACTGTGAAAACTATAAATTTCACATGCTGATATTATCAGTGACAAACATCCACAAGTCATTTATAAGAAACACAGCATTGCATATTATCCAAAACATTGCATGAGCATATTACAACCTTTTGATTTTGGCATCAACAAATGTTTCAAGCAGTTACACAAAAAAGCACCTAGTGCAAAAATTTGTGTGCTTAATGTACTCAGGGAAAGAGGCTGAATTGAAGTGGCATCTTGCAAGTGATAACATTTCACAGTTGCAGCGTGGGATGAATTCATGCAGTTGACAACTGTAAATTATCTTCAATACATACCATATTTCCTGGGCCATAAGACGTGCTTTTTTTCCCGAAAAATGTGACCTAAATTTGACCTGCGTCTTATGCGCCAAGGGTAAGTATTATTTCCAAACTTATATATACCTGTACATCTATTATACAACATCTTTCTTGTGAGATAGTGAAAACAACTATGAAGATGATTTTAGTGGCAGTGGGTTTGTATGATGAATAAATTATATTATGGTTCCTAATTTTGGTATGTAACAATCCTGTTTTCTTCCAATAAATTACTAAAATTAAAATACATTCATCATTATGTTTTTCTAAAATTTCTAACGAAAAAATCACGGTGCGTCTTATGGGCCAGGAAATATGGTATATACATATTAATTTAACACAGAAGCTGCCTCAGAATTCAGTACTGAAGAAAAAGGATGATGCTTTCTGTAAGGACTGGATTCAGTAAGGCATTGAGGGTTCTGACTTCAGTTCTCACATATCCGTAGGCAATGATTTTGCCATGTGTTGTACTTCTGTACTTATTACTTCTTAATCTTGATAAAAAACACTACGCAGATTTTTTCTCTAATTATACAGTGAAACGAATGGGTTCTATCCAATACAATAATACCAATTTAACAAATGCCCCCCCTAATAAAGTTTCTTGGACTTATGATTGATAGCAATTTAACATGGAATCACCAAGTTGATTTGATCCTGAGGAGACTGTCATCTTCATGTTATGCCCTAAATTATGTTAAATACACCTTGCCAATAGACATATTAAAATTAATTTACTTTGCTAATATCCAGTCTATCTTGAGTTACGGAATTATCTTCTGGGGAGCCTCTACTACTGCCTCGAAAGTATTTATACTGCAGAAGAAAACCCTTCGAAACATCTATAATATTAAACCAAGAGAGTCCTGCAGAAAATTATTCAGAGATAACCAGATTATGACCTTTTATTCCTTGTATTTGTATTCATTAACAAAACATAAACAGAGGTTTATTTGACCCTAACAATACCTTTCATCAGTATAATACTAGAACCAATAAAAATCTCCATCTTCCTTCTATTCACCTGACGAAGTATGCCAAGGGTCCCTATGTAAACAGTACCATACCATTAAAACTTTAGAACACAGCCCTGTGAAATTTAAGAATGCTTTGAAAATTTTTTTTTCCATCAGCACCCCTTTTATTCAATCAAGGAATATTTCGAACAAGGGAATCCGACATGTGGATTACTTGGACAAAGGGATCTTTTGTTCTGATTTTTTTTTTTGACCTATTCTTATATTTCAATTACATTTGGGTATCATGAACCTACAAAACTCATTTCACTGTCAGTAGTTATGTTTTGCTTTTACACTAGTCACCAAACGACTTGTTTTGTAATATACTTACCACAATACTTGATATTGCTGCAAATATTTTGTTTATTTTTTATTTTCTTTAAATATATGTTTCTGTAACTATTAGTATTATGCACATGATGTTTTCCATATCTTGTATATAAGATTGATGGAATATAAACAAAATGAATGAATGAATGAGTGAATGGTGTTGTTAAGTCATATGATGACTATCAGGATGGCAAGAGCAGTACAATGGAACCTTGATCTATTGTTTTTCAAGGGGATGGAGAGAGAAAACGATGAATGCAGGAAAACGATTAATCCGGGAAACTATTACACATTGTAAATAAATAACACATCATAAATAAATAAAATTTATTACTTTTAACACAAATATACTACATTAAAAAAAACTACTTTTTAACAAAAAAAGTCATACATTGTCCTTTGCTTCTTGGTGGAATTTTATCTCAATTGAAAATATGACTTTTCAAGACTTAAAATGTTTTCACACTCCTCGTCACTTCCACTTTGTGCATAGAAAAACACTTCAACTTTTTGTAAAGCTTCGTAAGTCTTGGCGAAGCTTGGCACCATTTCTCGTTCACTTTCATCTTCTTCCTCCACACTCCTTGTAGACGCAAATGTTACGCATAATTCGTCAACAGTTTCAACGCCACTTGTTGCCACATGGTGATCCACTGAGACGTAGTTTTGGAAATTGTATTTCTGGGCTCTACACAGTTCTTCTCAGTCTTGGGCGAAATCATCATCATCATTTGCCATTTCATTACCATCCGACTGGTACTTGTGCCCAGCTTTACAGAGGCAATTTTGAATGGTTTGCTGGCTTACTTGTTGCCACGCTGCCATTATGTAGTGCATTGCTTTGAGTAGGTTAATTCTTTTATTTACTTCCTTTCCCAACTCAAGAAGGCAAATGGATGTTTCCACAAGGTGTTTTCTATAGTACGCTTTTAAACTGTGAATGATTCCTAAGTCAAGTGGCTGAAGCATACTTGTACAGTTTGCTGGGTACCGTACCACTTTAACATTCCTAAGAAAGGATGTATCTTTGGGATGCGCTGCACAATTGTCTACAAAAAGAATAATTTGTCTGTTCTGTGCCCCAATTTGTGCGTCTAAAGAATAGAGGAACAAACAAAAAATCTCTGTCATCATCCATGCTTTACCGTTCACATGGTATTTAGTTGACAATATTTTAACGTTCTTGAAGCACCATGGTTTCGGGGATTTCCCAATCACAATCGGCACTTGTTTGTCACTTCCATCACTCTTAACACATAGTAGCACAGTGAGTCTGTCTTTGTAATGTTTTCCGCCATGGCAAGATTCTCCTTTATACGCCAAGGTTCTATCAGGAAGCACGTTGAAGAATAGTCCCACCTCGTTTGCATTGTATACATTGCGTGGTTCATAACCGCCCAATAAAAATGGCAGACTTTCCAGCCATGCATCAGTACTCTCTACACTTACTACAGCACCCTCTCCCGCTTGCTTCTTGAAAACCAGACCATGCCGATCTTTGAATCTACTTACACAGTCATTGGACGCACTAAAATTATCTATGTTCAGCTAGGTGGCTATAATTTTTGCTTTTTCCCTTAGTGTGGTTCCATCAATTGGAATACTGGATGCCCGTGCCTGCTGACACCAGGTGAAGAGCACCGTTTCCAATTCCGCAAATGTCCACTCCTTACCAAATTTTCTCTTCTTGCAAACGTTACCACATTTCTCTATTTGTTGGCAGATCTCGTCCTTCTTGGCGCATATAGAGTTTAATGTGCTAGCGGCAAACCTGAGTCATTTTGCAATTTACGCACGTTTCTCCCCAGGATTCTTCTCTACTTCCTCTCTTATTTTCAATCAGTCATGCAAAGTTCTCACTTGCTTCTTTGGCTGAGCCATGGCCCAAAGAAATAAATTAAATAGAAATAAAACTAATAAAAATGAAAACTAACAAGAATAAATTACTGAAACTAATAAACTAATGAAAACAAATAAACCAAATACTAGAAATCATACGAGAAAGCACAGAACCACTTGCAACGAAGTAAAGTTCGGAAATGACGCTAATAATGTGGACACAGAGCTGAGGGCCATGTGCGAAGCATGACTGCATTACTGTGTTGCCAGATTTATAGTCCAAAGAGAAGGTAATGCAAATAATAAATACTTCGCTTCAAATTTTTTTTTCAAACGATCCATGCGAGAAATGCTGCGTTGGGACCGTGATTTACAAACAATCAATGCGGTAAAACGATAGTCCAGGGAACAATGGATGCGGGAATAAATAACGTTATTTATATGGAACTTCATTCGGGAACAAAAATGGCGAATGGTACATGCGGGAAAACGATCGCTGCGGGAATGATAGATCGAGATTCCACTGTAATGCAGTGGAGAAGGGAGACATAAGCCTGAACCAATGTCAAATAACCAAGTACATGCTGCTTCAAAAATTGTTAATCATGTTCTTACACAAACAGCAATGGCAGTCACAGTGGCTGGAACATTCTGAATTTGAAATTGGCACTGTTGTATCTGAAACATAAGGTTTCAACTAAACAGTTGTCAGTTACAGATTTACGTGGAAGACAGTGATTTTCATACCAGTATTTGTAAATTATCTTTGTATGCCCAAGTGGAAAAAGTGTAATTTTCATTTTTGTTGTCTCATGTATCCGACACATTTACTGCTTTTCCATGTTTTTTTGTCCCCTCGGAGACGATGCATAGAAGTTTAGCTGTAATAATTCTTTTCAAGCTGTCACAGAACAATATAGCCACGTTCCCCATCTATTCTACATCACTGACCTAATGTCTTGATCCATACAGTGCACTTTGCAGGAGCACAACCCATAACCTATATGGAAAATGACCAGTTTTGATACCTTTCTTTAGTGTATTTGCAAAAGTAAGTTACAAAAAATGCCTACTAGCTTTACTGCCTGTTAGCTCTACCACCATGTATCCATCCAGACATATCAACTTGGCTCCCACTCAATGGATTTTATCAAAACTTTATATTGGGAATCTTTCACGTATCTTCAGTCTGTATAGTTGTTTCGATTTTAATCAGGAGTAGTGGCTTTCAGGTTCACTTCATGGTCACTTAAAGAGATAAACCTTAAAAAGAATAAGATGTCCCAGAAAGCTTCACAAGGCAACTTACAAGAATAAAATTATTATTACTACTATGCAAGTTCTAATGAACATTTACATGATATTTAAATTGCAAGTATTACAAAACTGGCCTGGGAGATGGTGCAGTCTTGAGTTTTGTTCACTTCAGCTGCCACTTTGCAAAAACCTGGCTCTGGGGGCTTCTGCCTGTATTTTGATAAAACAGTTATTGTGACTGCTACATAATCTAAAGGTATGAACATTTATACTGGTGCCAACACAGAACAGTTTTTGCTCACGGACATACATACTGCAATCCACAACAGCACTGTCAAGACACTGAAGTTAAGTCTAATTCAAGGATGATGAACCACTGGCAATGGTGCTATGTCTGGCATAAGCTGAAATATCAGCCCGGAAAGGCGATTACATTTTGTGTCCATAAGTTACTAACAACTAGAGCCTTGATAATTCAGTATGGTAGTTCATCAAGCCATAATTGTTTTTAATAAAACACATTCCTGCTATTATTTTTTTTAGATATGTGGTAATTGAGAGAAATATGGCTACAAGAAACCACAACACTTATCATCTTGTAGATTATTTTCAGTCAATAAATACATTAAGTCAAAAGTAAAAAGCCACCTCACAAGTGAAAAGCGCATTTAAGAAATGTGCAATTGCAGATACCATGTAGTGGTGCAGCAACAATGACTAACACCTCTTTTACAGATAAGTAAACTGACGTACATCTGGCACAAGGCAGCAAACGGTTCACCATCCCTCAGACTGGCGCACTGTGTTTCCTTGCTGCCATCAGTGTACGACTTTGGTACTCAATATCCACACTGAAACACTTTGAATGCTTTACCACAGTCACTCAATCAAAAGTACATACAGAAATGCAAGCCTAACAACCTTTAAACATGTGTCAGAATCTTATGAAGAGTAAGTACACTGACCTGTTTAAAAATTTTGACAGTTGCTCGGAAGCACTGGCCTATCAGTTTATTCTGAAGACTGAACAGTCCCTGCAGCCATATGTAGGCAGTCAACATGCAGGGTTCACTACTGGCAGCGATCATTCTTGACTGCTGAGTTCAGATCACTGAAGTATAAATGGGTCATCGCATCTTCAGCTGGTAATCTTAATGCTGGATTACACACTAACAGACGCTGCAAGACAATAATATCACATTAAAGGTTTGTAATGCTTAATTTTCAAACTGCTCAGTACATAATGCTACATGCACCCAATATCCTGTGGCCCTATCAACATGGGTGGTGCCTTTAGAAATATGTATCTCTCAAACTGTTTCTGAATGTGTTTAAACACAACGGGTATTTACTTCTATCCATCACGAACATGATAAATTTCAAGTTGGACCTCTTTGCAGTCTATGTACACTAGCTGTAGAAGAATACACTGCTACACCTAGCATCAGGGATATACTACACTAAACCTTTTCAATTAGCCTGCCTGAACCAGCACATCAGACTTTCCACTGGCCACAAATGAACAAATGACTGAAGTGGTGTGAACCACCATCTGCACACTAAAACCCATCATACCGCCATGTTACTTATATGATGCAAATTTGAATACATACTAATTCAAATACCTTATCACCATTTCTACTTTCTTGTGGATTTTACTGCATTACATTATTTGCATGTCATGAACTGTTAACCACTAGCCATCATCTTTTGGCCCATGAAGGAAAAGAGGAAGATGATCAGCTTGGGGAAGAAGCTTGAAACTGAAGCCAGTGAAGATGTGTCTGCCAGAGATTGTTCATTTTGACTTAATATATGTATGGTGCACATTCACACGAAGGAGGAGGGTACTCCTCTGGCTGCAAAACCTTCAAAAACACAGTCTGTCTACTAAGTTTTAGGACTGATTGTGCAGACAATGTCGAGAAGATTCCTCAATTGTTGCTTCAAAACTGTTACCTTTTGCTAAGAATGCTAGCAGATGAGGTGAACACTGGCAAGGACACAGTGAGAAAGATTGTAGTTGAAAATATGCGAAAACGGAAGATTTGTTCGTGCTTTGTTCTACACTCTTTGACTCCAGAGCAGAAAGACTGGAGAAATGCAGCTTGCTGAGATCTGATTGCCACAGCAGACAGTGAACCTGACTTCTTTAAGAAGAATGTAACTGGTGCCGACCACTAAACGTCAATCTGCTGCATGGGTCAGAGAAACCTCGCCATAGCCGAAAAAACTGCGATTTCAGAAGTCTCGTGTGAAGATCATGTTGGTGATTTTCTTCGATTGGCAAGGCGTAATCCACAAAGAATTTGTTCCGGAGGGTGAAACTATCAATGCAGTGTACTATAAAGGTGTAATGGAAAGGTTTCTAAACAGAATTCGATGTGTTAGAATGTGTGAATCTGGTGACTGGATCCTTTTGCACAACAACACCCCACCCCACAATGCGACAATTGTCAAGCAGTTTTTGGCCCAACGAAAAGTGACTGTACTTGACCACCCTCCGTATTCACCAGATTTAGCACCTGCTGATTACTTTTTGTTCCCAAAAGTGAAATCCCACTTGAAGGGGCATCTCTTTGACTTGATTTCGGACATCCAGAAAGCCGTGACAAGTATATTAAACACCAATGCAAAGGACTTCTACAAAGGCATCCAGAAGCTGTATGACCATGCAAATCTGTGTGTACAGTTAGAAGGGATGTATGTCAAAAACTAAATAATAAAAGTGTAATTTCTTTCATCCAAATACTTTTTATAATGCCAGTCCTAAAACTTAGTAGACGCACTGTGTATGTGTGGAACCTGCTGTTGATGTGTGCGAAATTGATGCTGCTGTATGAACTGAAGATAGCAATCAGAAGCACATCCCAGCTGATAAAGGTATCATCAAGCAGGTCATGGATATTCCGCAGCACTAGAAAGCTGAAGGGGTTGGTAAGGTCATGGAATCTTCTGCAAGTAATGGCTGGTTTGGCAGGTTCTGCTTTGACATAGACTGGGGACAATATTAAAATGGATCTTAATACAACTGAATGGGAGGGTGCAGACTGGAATCATATGGCTCAGGATATGGACTGGAAGTGGTCTCTTATGATCATGGTACTAAACCGATGGGTTCCATAATATGTGGGAATTTCTGGTCTAGCTCAGAACCCATCAGTTTCTCAAGTAATCTATTCCATAGAGTTGTTAGGTTCTTATGTGCAGGTTCTGTCTGGTTCTCATATCAAAAATTAATAAAGTAATAATATTTTTAATAATTCCCATTTGTGAGGTGAGACAGTGTAGTAGATAATATAGTAACTAAGCTACAGGTTGGACAATCCATGGTTCAAATCTTGGTAGTGGCAAGAGATTTTCCTCTTCACAAAAATACCAGACTGCCCCTGGGGCCAACACAGCCTCCTACTGAATTTCTTTCCTGGGTCTAATCTGGCCAGGGTGTGAAGCTGACCACTTAATTCCAGCCAGTCCTGAGATTAAGAATGAGTGGAGCTAAACTTCTGCCCTTCCTGTATGCCTTCATGGCATAGAGAGGGAAAACTTCACTATTTTTTGGGTGGGGGGAGGGGCAATTGTATAGGGTTTGCATGTATTGTGTTTTATACTCACAAATATGCATAAGGATTTCTTTCTTCAAATGTGTTTCACAAACTGTATATCTACAATACCTGTAGCAAATCCCGTCCTTTGGAGTTAAGTTTAGGTACAACCTGACTAAAGCTCATGCTTGGATGATACATTGGAAAAGGCTTGTAATCTGGGAGCTGACTAATTCCTGGCCAGTTTTCTTCTGTTGGAGTCCCTAACCACTTGAATATACGCTTCAGCTGGTCGTCCACGTCAGAACCAGGAAACAATGGTCTTCCTGCATTTGCCAACTCTGTAACACAAAACCACGATATATAGAGGCAAATAATGTGAGAAGACATTAAAAAAGGTGAAGGACTGACACTACAGCACACTGTGGGCCCTGGCCTTCTTGTAAAGGCCTTACATGTGCACTTCATAACCTTTGGCAACTAGATGGCATCAGTCAGCTTCATGCTCCAGCCAGCTTACAACTGTGAAAAAGGGCCCCCTGATACCCATTGCTAAGGAGACTAATTGGGTCAAAGAGCCAGTCTGGATGGGGTGGTAAAAAAAAACACTTCTACTTTGATAGGAATCAATCCTCATTCTGTGGTCATCCAGCCCATACCTGAACTACCCAGCTGACCAATAAGACACATCCCTGTTATTTGCGGAACAGAAGAAGACATGCTTGGAAGTGGACGTTTAGCTCCAAACATTCTTAATCTTAGCATTAGGTGGAGATGGTTATTTCCACTTTACTCTTATGTGGTGCAATCCAAATGTTTCAGGAGATGACACTCCTGCTGCAAGCACATCTGTTTGTCAACTAATGTTTTGTTAAGTACAAGTGTGTTTTGATCCATTTGTGATTCTAGTATATCGATAAAATGGCAGACTTGGAAGAACAGCAGGTCTCCATCAAATTTTACTTTAAGCTGGAGACAAATGCCATAAAATCTTTGAGTGCCAACATGAGCAGAACACAACTTATTGCACAGTTTTCCACATTAAAAGGTGGTGTGACTTTAGTTACAAATGTGAAACACTCAGGACAGCCATCAAGGAGCAGAGCATGTGAAAATGTGGATCAAGTGAAGGCACCTGTCCAGAAACACAGAAAAATCACTATCCAAGAAACTGCTGACATGTTGGAAATTACCTAAGGGAGAGTTCCAAATATTTTCAAAGACAGTCTGAACATGCATCAGACTGCTACCAAATTCATGCTCCACCTGCTGAATGAGATTGAGACGCAGAATCGCATCAACATTTACCAGGACCTTTAACAGAGGCCCGAAAGAAACCTTGAATTCCTTTCAAAGACAAACAAAGGTGATGAGACATGGGTTTACAGGTACAACCCAGAAACCTAGTAAGACTTGCCTCAGTCGAAGAGCCCATTATCTCCACATACAAAAAACATAAGACATGTTTGCTCAAATGAAAGATGAGAATCACTGCTTCTCAACAACCCCCACTACCCCCCTAAAAAAAATCATATAGTCATGCACTGTGAATTTTTTCCATGAATACAAACTGTAAACCAACACTACTACACTAATATCTTTAAAAAAATGCTGCACATGTGGAATTCAGGGAGTTCAATTGTTCAG
>Ga0209629_10003444_pt1 | contig 11323 bp, 9 predicted proteins | sample TergutCu122P5_FD_187286 | JGI IMG/M metagenome (GOLD analysis project Ga0209629, IMG submission 187286) | Cubitermes ugandensis P5 segment gut microbial communities from Kakamega Forest, Kenya - Cu122 P5 (SPAdes) (version 2) | ecosystem: Host-associated > Arthropoda: Insects > Digestive system >...
TGGCAACCGCGTTGGCACTTCCAGCACTTCGCTGCTGGCGGGCATCGTGGTCAGCAAAGGCAATGCCAGTTTTGAGATGAACGGCGGCGTCATAGATAATGGCGCGGCCGGGCTGCGGCTTTATGAAAGCGGCTCTGATGGCACGGCTGGCATACTTACGCTAAATGCCGGCACGGTATCTGGCGTGACCGTGGACCGGGCGGTGGTGTACGGCCATCCCACGCGCGGCCACCTGTTTATTGCTGAAACTGGCGTGACGATTGGCACTGGTTATGCCAGCGTCAACGGCTGGAATGTGACGCCAGTGCAGGCCGGGTTCAAGATTGGCAACCCGAATACGGCCGCTTACCAGATTATCCGCAATAATTTGCCGCAAGGCTGGAGCCTGCCCAGCACCGACACCAATGTCATCGGTTTTTGGGAGCAAAAAGGCGGCCCGGCGGTAATTTCAGTGCCCAAGCCAACCGGCAGCACGCTGCCAACCGGTTATGACAGCAACTTTGATGTTTATGCGCTGGCGGTGGTGCCAACCGATGCCAATGGCGTGCCGGTGGCTGGTGCGCAGGTATATTTTTTACCGGCGGCTTTTGATAATGGGCAAATCCTTGTCAATATTCCGGTCAACGCCGCCGGCGCCGTGATCGCATTGGTTCAGCCCACGGCCAATTATGGCAGTATTGTGTTTGCGGCGCCGGTCACCTTGCCTTATGTTCATGGCGCGGCCAGTTATACGATCCCTTACACAGCCAATTATCCCATGCCGCCGGGCTGGCGCGATTTGCTGGTGACGGATGGGCATACCAGCGTCAATACTCAGGTCATGCTTGTCATCCGCCCGGATGCGGGCACGGTTTGCGATATGGCGAATATGACGCTTGCCAGCGCTGTCTTTGCCCAGGCGGGCGCGCCGGTTTGGGATGCCGGTTTGCTGGCATGGCGCGTTCCGCTGGTGTTGAAAAACGGCTGGGATACGGCGGCAAATCTGGGATCGGATTTTGCTTTTTCGTGCACGCTGGCGGCCGCCAATTTCACTGATGGCGGGGTTTTGCAGCTTTCCGGTAATATGACGCTCACGGGCGGCCCAAATAATGATAACTACAATATTTACGGCAACGTGACGAATACGCAAATGCTGATTCCCATGCAAACCGTCACTTTCAACGGCAATGGCGGCGCGGTGCAGGCCGGGGACGCGCAGCGCCAGCTCAAGCAGGGGCAGGCGCTGGGGACGCTGCCAGCCAATCCGCTGCGCGATCAATACACTTTTGCCGGCTGGAATACCAAGCCGGACGGCACCGGCACGGCGTTTACCGGCGCGACCGTGGTTACCGGCGACATCACGGTCTATGCCCAGTGGCAGGCGGTAACGCCCGTCATTGCAGGTTCACCGGCCAATCCCATCCCCACGCTGGGCGCGGCGGCGCTGGCACTGCTGGCGCTGGGGTTGATGGCTGGCAGCGCCTTCAGGCGCAGGATGTAGAACGCATCGCTCAGGGAGAAAGGGAAAAGCCGTGGCGCTGATTGCACAGCGCCACGGTTGATCCCCACTGCGGCGCCTTGCACATGCGGGGCGAAAGATTTTTGTCCCTGCCTTGGGTCACGTGCCACAAACTATCCGTTTGGTTCATGTGGCCATGGTTTTGGTATTTATTTCATAGCTGCCAGCGCTTGTCATGCCCATGTTTGACGATGTTTCATATCGCAAACACAGACTCAGCAAGCGCGGGCAGCTATCAAATTCATGATTGCTGCTGCCGCGCACGCACGGCAGCGCTAAAGCCGCCTTCTGGGCGGTTTTGCAGCACCAGTTGCAGGCCGTGCAGTTCGGCCACGCGCTGGGCGATTGACAGGCCAAGGCCGCTGCCGGATTGGGCCTGGCCGGGCGGGCGGAAAAAGCGCTCTTGTATGCGCGCCAGATATTCCGGTGCGACGCCGGGGCCGTCATCTTGCACCGCCAGCCCATCCGCGCCCAGGTGCAGGGTGACGTGGCCGCCTTCCGGGGTGTAGCGCACGGCGTTGTCGATCAGGTTGCGCAGCAGCAGCGCCAGCAAGGTGGGGTTGCCTTGCGCGGGCAATGCGCCCTGCCCGCCCGCGCCGTCCAGCGTGAGCGTGATGCGGCGCGCGCTGGCGGCGGGCTGGGCGTCGTGCAGCGCGGTTTGCAGCAGACGCGGCCAGTCCAGCGGCTGGGTATCTGGCACGGCGTTCATGGGGTCCAGTCTTGACAGGGCCAGCAACTGCTCAACCAGCCGCGTGGCGCGGTCGATGCCGCCGATCAGCTGTGCCAGCGCGTGCTGGCGCGCGGCCGGGTCGTGCTCGGCCAGTTGCGCCACTTCGGCTTGCACGCGCAGCGCGGCCAGCGGGCTGCGCAGCTCGTGCGCGGCGTCGGCGGTAAAGCGGCGCGTGTGCGCGATGAGCGTGCGTGTGCGCTCAAACAGGGTGTTGAGCGCGGCGATCAGCGGGCGCACTTCGCTGACCACGCGCGCGGGCGCAATTGGCGTGTCGTCGCCCGGGCGGCGCGCTTGCAACTCGCGCGCCAGATCGCGCAGCGGCCGCGTGTGCACGCTGATCAGCAGGCCAATCGACGGGATCAGCAGCGCCGCCGCGAACACCCATGGCCACAAGCGCGCCAGCGCGATGGAGCGCACGGCGGCGCGCCGGTGCTTGATTTCTTGCCCGACGGCGACGGTAAATTCGCCCGCGCTGTCGGGCAGCAGCAGCACGCGCCAGCCGCGCCCGTGGCGGCCGCTGCCGTTTTGATCGACGAAGCCGGTGACGCCGGGCGCGTAGCGCAGCTTGCGGCCATCGGCGCCATCGCTCCAGCGCAGGTTGCCGTCGTGGTCGAAGATGGCAAAGGCCAGTGCGTCCGAATCGATGTGCTTGCGCTGCGCTGGCGGCAAAAGTTGTTTGGCTGGCGGCAGTTGCCGCGGATCGCGCAGCAGCGCGTGCAAGTCGCTGGCCAGCAACTGGCGCGCCAGCAGGCTTTGCTGCGTGTCAAACAGCTCGTTGGCGGTGCGCTTGGTATGGCTGTAGGCAAACAGCGACGCCGCCACCCACGCCAGCAGCAGCACCGCCAGCAGCCACAGCGTCAGGCGCCAGCGCAGGCTTTGAATGCGGATTTTCATGCCGTTGCTCCCGCGCCATCATCGGCGCTTTCGCCATCGCCCAGCGCATAGCCCACGCCGCGCATGGTGCGAATCACGCCGCTGCCCAGCTTGCGCCGCAGGTAGTGGACATAGACCTCGATGGTGTTGCTGCCCACCTCATCGCCCCAGCCGTACAGCTTGTCTTCGATCAGCGCGCGCGGCAGCACGCGGCCATGGGCGTTCATGAACAGCTCCAGCAGCGCGGTCTCGCGCGCGGTCAAATCCACCGGCTGACCAGCCAGCGTGACGCCGCGCGTGGCCGGGTCCAGCTCGATCGCGCCGTGCCGCAGCACCGGCGTGACGCGCCCATGCCGGCGGCGGATCAGCGCGTGCAGGCGCGCGGCGACCTCGGCCAGCGCGAAGGGTTTGCACAAATAGTCGTCCGCGCCGCCGTGCAGACCTTGCAACCGGTCATCGAGCGTGTCGCGCGCGGTCAGGATCAGCACCGGCTCGTCGCGCCCCTGCGCGCGCCATTGCGCCAGCACATCGAGGCCATCGCGTTTGGGCAGGCCCAGGTCAAGCACCACCGCGTCATAAGGCGCGCTGGCGATGGCAGCCAGGCCCGTGGCGCCGTCCTGGAACCAGTCCACCGTAAAACCCAGTTGCGTCAGCCCGGCGCGCAGGCCATCGCCAATCATGGGGTCGTCTTCGATCAAAAGAATGCGCATGGCAGAAGTTGAGCGTTTGGCGTTTCTCTGCCTCTCCCGCAAGCGTGAGAGGGAACAAACCCATTCTTGCGCGCCGCGCTTAAGGGCAGGTTAATTTTCACCTCCGACACTGGGCGCCTCGCAATTCATGTCTGTCAAGGGAAACACAAATGAACCGAAACCGTATCCTGATCGCCCTGTGCGCCCTGCTGCCGCTGGCGGCGTGGTTTGCCGGCACGCCCGCTGATCTGGGCAACGCCGGCTTTCTGGTGTGGCGCAATGAAAGCATCCTGGCCAGCGGCCTGATGGCCTACGCCGCCTTCACCGTCTGCATGTTGCTGTCCACCCGCGCGCGCTGGCTGGAGCAGCAACTGGGCGGGCTGGACAAAAGCTACCGGCTGCACAAGTGGCTGGGCATCAGCGGCACCATCGCGGTGTTCACGCACTGGATGCTGGAGATCCTGCCCAAGGCGCTCATCAAATGGGGCTGGCTGGCGCGCCCGGCGCGCGGCGGCCACGGCGGCGGCGAAGAATGGCTGGCCTTCATGCACGGCCCGGCCAAACACGTCGGCGAATGGATGGCGTATCTGATGATCGCGCTGGCGCTCATCGCGCTGATCCGGCTGGTGCCCTACCACTGGTTTCGCCGGATGCACAAGATATTTCCGTTTGCCTTTCTGGCCGTCACCTTTCATGGCGCGGCGATGCTGCCCAAAGCGGCCTGGCCCACCAGCGCCGGACTGCTGTTTGCGCTGTGCGCGGGCGCGGGTTGCGCCGCCGCCGTGTACACGCTGCGCGGCTTTGTCGGGCGCGGGCGGCAGCACGCAGCCACCGTGACGCAGTTGACCGCGCTGGCCAATCACACGGTTGAAGTCGAATGCGAAGTGGCGGGCAGCGGCATGCCGCACCGCCCCGGCCAATTTGCCTTTGTGCGCTGGGCGGCCAGCCGCGACGCGCACCCCTTCACCATCGCCAGCGGCAGCGGCGACGCGCGCCGGCTGCGCTTTTGCATCAAGGCGCTGGGCGATGACACGCGCGCGCTGCCAAACGCGCTGCGCCCCGGCATGGCGCTAACGCTGGAAGGGCCGTATGGCGGCTTTGACTTTGGCGCCGCAGGCCAGGGGCAAGTATGGGTTGGCGCGGGCATTGGCGTCACGCCCTTTCTGGCCCGGCTGGAAACGCTGGCCGCGCAACCCGCGCAAACCGCGGACACGCCGGTGGATTTTTACTACTGCGCCCCAGCCGACAGCCCCTTTGCCGAACGCCTGCGCACGCTATGCGAGCGCGCCGGCGTGCGACTGCACTGGATCGACGCCGAGCGCGACGGCCTGCTGACGCTGGAACGCATCCTGGCCAACCTGCAACGCGCCGCGCACGGCCACCACCTGTGGTTCTGCGGTCCGCAGGCTTTTGGCGACGCGCTGCAACGCGCCTGGCGGCAAGCAGGGCTGAACGCGCGGCATTTTCACCGCGAGCATTTCGCGTTCAGGTAAATCCGGCCCTATACGGCTTTTGAAAGGAAAGATCATGTTGAAAACAGTTTTATCCGTGTTGTTGGCAACGGCAGCGGCCACCGCCGCGCCGGCGGCCACGCCCGAGCAGCTGCTGCAGACCTATACCGCCGAGGCGGCCAAACAGACGCCGGGCTTCGCGCCTTCGGCCCAGCGCGGCGCGCAGTTTTACGCCAAGCGCTTTGCCGTATCGGAAAAGATGCCTGCCTGCACCACCTGCCATACCGGCGACCCGGCCCAGCCCGGCCGCCATGCCGTGACCGGCAAGGCCATCAAGCCGCTGGCGCCGCGCGCCGAACCGGCACGCTTCACCGATCAGGCAAAGGCCGAAAAATGGTTTGGCCGCAACTGCGGCGAAGTGACCGGGCGCGAATGCAGCGCGGCGGAAAAAGCGGACTTCATCAAATTTTTGACGCAAGGAGTGTGACCCATGAAAAACCTCGTGCAATGCGCTCTGCTGGCTGCCACCATCGCCGCGCCGCTGGCGGCGGCCCGGGCCGATCACCTGCCCATGCCGGCGGGCGCGCCGCCGTCGTTTCAGGCCGAATGCGGCGGCTGCCACCTGGCATTTCCGCCCGCGCTGCTGACCGCCGCGGACTGGCGGCGCGTCATGGCCAGCCTGGACAAACACTACGGCGACAACGCCACGCTGGACGCCAAAACGCACGCCGAGATCGAGGCATTTTTGCTGCGCAACGCCGCTGCCCGCGACCGGATGGCCGGGCAAGGCGACCCGCCGCGCCTTACCGCCACGCCCTGGTTCCAGCGCGAGCACCGCAAGGTGCCGGACAACCTGTGGCGCGATACGCGCGTCGTCAGCGCGTCCAACTGCCCCGCCTGCCACGAGCGGGCCGCGCAAGGAAGCTTTGGCAAGCGCGAGCTGACGCTGCCCGAATTGCAGCGGCGCAAACATCACCATCACTGAGCCTGGGCTGAAATGAAAAAAGTGCTGGTATGGGATGCGCCAGTACGCCTGGGCCACTGGCTGATGGCGGGCGGCTTTGCGCTGGCCTGGCTGACGGGCGAGAGCGAAGCGTGGCGGCTGGTGCACGTGTTTGCCGGCGGCGCCGTGACGGCGGCGGCGCTGTTCCGGCTGCTCTGGGGCATCATCGGTTCGCGGCACGCGCGCTTTGCCAGCTTTGTGCGCGGCCCCGGACAAGTGTTTGGCTATCTCAAAAGCCTGCCGCGCCGCGCGCCGCCGCACTACACCGGCCACAACCCGGCAGGCGCCTGGGCCGTGGTGGCGCTGCTTGCGCTGGCGCTGCTCAGCGGGGCCAGCGGCTGGATGGCTTATCAGGACATCGGCGCTGACTGGCTGGCAAAAGCCCACGAGATATGCACCGGCGCAATGCTGGCCGTGGCCGCGGCGCATGTGCTGGGCGTGATCGCCAGCAGCCTGGCCCACCGCGAAAATCTGGTGCGCGCCATGTTCAGCGGGCGCAAGCTGGGACAGCCTGACGAGGCAATTGCCAAACCCCGCTGGCTGGCGGCGGCCGTGCTGCTCATCTGGGCCGCGGCCGGCGCATGGTTGCTGGCGCGTTGAAAAAACACCCACGCGGCCCGGCGGCAAAAAAACACCCCCCACGCTCCCCCGCTGCGCGTGGTGCGCTGCCCCCAGCGGGGGCGCTTTTTGCCTTGGGGCGGCCCGGCGGAAAAAAAACGCCCGGCGCGCAAAACGCGCCGGGCGCTGTGGTTGGGCTTTTGCAGTCAGCGGGCGCAAGATCCTGGCACGCCGCCGCAGTTGCCTTGCATACCGCCGCCCATGCCACCACCGCGCATGCCGCCTCTCATGCCGCCGCCACGCATACCGCCGCGCGCGCCGCCCATCGGGGCGCTTTGCAGCCGGTATTGCGCGGCATTCTGGTCAAAGACTTGCAGTTGTTCGGGCGTGAGCTGGGCGCGAAAGGCAGCGATGGCCTGGCCGCGTTGCGCCGTGCGCTCTTGCCACAGCGCGCTGCGCTGCTGCTGGCGCTCCAGGCGCTGCTGCGGGGTGAGCTGGCTGAATTCGGCCGCAGTCAGGCGCAGCGGCTGTGGCAGCGGGCGCATGACGGCGGCAAAGCTGCTCCAGGCCGCTTCCTGCTGCGGCGCCAGCTTGAGCAGCGCCTTGAATTCAGCCATGCGCAAATCGTGAAACTCGATCCTGTAGCGCTGGATGGCGTCACGATCCATGCCGCTGCCGCCTTGCGGGCCAGGCATGGGCTGGGCCAGCGCCAGCGAACTGGCGGCGGCGATCATGACGGCAAGCAACAAACGTGAAGAGGTGCGTTTCATGTCGATCTCCTTTGCAGCCCCATGAATTGAGGCACTGGCAGTTTGCGCCGCCCATGTGTCGCCGTGATCTCCCCTTGCGCTACGGCATGTAAAGGCGGGCCGGCGACAATGCCAAAAAAACTACTGATTTGATAGCTGCCAGCGCAAGCCGGGCAGGCGCTGGAGGCCGATTTTGTTTAAAAGCAAGCTCACAGCTCTTCAATCCGCTTGGGCGGAAAGCTCTCCCACTCCAGGCAGCCGGGGCATTGCCAGAAGTAGCCTTGCGTCTCAAACCCGCAGGCGGCGCACCGGTAGCGCGCCAGCGGGCGGGCGGCGTGCTCAAGCGAGCGCTGCACCGCCGCGCGCGCATCCTCTTGCGTGAACGGCTCGTGACTCAGCCAGCGCGTGGCAGCCAGCAGCGATGGCTCTTGCTCCATGTGCCGCACATAGCCCGTGCGCGCCTGCGCGGGCGGCTCGCCAGCGGCCACCCGCGCCTGCACGATGGCGTCGGCCACATCGACGGTTGGCGTAACGGCGTAACTGCGCTCAAGCAAATCAATGGCCTGCTCAAGCCGCCCGGTGGCCTTGCCAATGCGCACCAGCTCGCTTGCCACCAGCGCCAGCGCCGCCGGGGCGTGCTGCTGCAATTGCACCAGTTGCTCGAAAGCGCCCTGCAGATCGCCCTGCGCCGCCAGCAGCCCGGCCAACTGGATGCGCGGGCGCGCGGCTTGCGGTGCGGCGCTGATGGCATCGCCCAGCAGGCCGCGCGCGGCGGCGGGGTCGTTTTTTTTGTTCAGCGCGTGGGCGGCCTGCTCGCACTGGTAATGCGCCAGCCGCGCGCTGAAGTCGCCCTCGCCAGCGCTTGCCAGGCTGCGCGCGGTGGCGGCGGCCTGCGTCCAGTCGCGCGCGCGCTCATGCAGCGCCAGCAGCGCCAGCCAGGCTTGCGACTGATAGCGCGTGCCATCGAGCTTGCGCAGCGCATCCTCGGCGCGGTCGATCAGCCCGGCTTTCAAAAAATCCTGCGCCAGCGCGTACTGCGCCCGCTCGCGGTCGCTCTTGCCCAGGTCAGCGCGCGCCAGCAAATGTTCATGCACACGCACGGCGCGCTCGTATTCGCCCCGGCGGCGAAACAAATTGCCAAGGGCAAAGTGCAGCTCTGACGTGTCCGGGTCTTTTTGCGCCGCTTCTATGAAAGCGTCAATGGCCTGATCCTGCTGCTCGTTGAGCAAAAAATTCAGCCCCCTGAAATACGCCTTGGGCGCCTGCCGGTTATCGATGCGCAACTGGCGCAAATCAAAGCGCGATGCCAGCCAGCCCAGCGCAAAAACGGCCGGCAGCCCGATCAGCAGCCAACTGAGGTCAAACTCCATGAGGCGGCGCGTCCGGCGGCGTATTGTTCAGCGGCGCCAGATCGGTGCCCGGCTCCCGCTGCCCGCGGCGGCGCGACCACCAGCCCGGCAGCATCCCCAGCACGCCAACCACCATGCCCAGCGCAAACGCCGCCAGCACAATCAATATCATCGGCGCGCGCCACTCACGGCCAAACAGCAATGCAACAGTAGTGTCCTGCTGATTGTTCAGCGCAAACTGAAACAAAGCAAAAAAAACGGCCGCGATAAGAAGCCGTTTCAGCAGCCGGGTAAGCTTGGTCATGAATCTTCCACGAGTGGCGAAAGATTTTAGAGCAGTGTTGCACTCCGTGCGGCGCTCATGGGCCAGCAGATTTGCCATTTTGGCAAGGCGCAAGACGCGGCTTGCCATCGTAGGGGCGAAAAATCTTGCACCCCTGCAACCCGGCCAGTTTTACTCCCTCTCCCACAAGTGGGAGAGGGGAATAAAAGGCGCGCCACGCCAACCGCACAAAAACTTTGCGCCTTCCCCCGTCAGCAGGAAGGCGCAAGTTTTATGTTTCAGCTCAGGCAGTTGGGCCTCACCGCCTGCGATAGCGCAGCGCCCAGCCCGCCGCTGCCAGCAGCGCTGCCAGCAGCGCCAGCATCTTCGCATCCAGCGCCGGGATCGCGGCGGTGGTGGCGGCCGCGTTTAGTGTCATCTTGGCGCTCAGGTTGCTGATGGGCTGCGCGCCTACCTGGAATTTGCCGCTTTGCGCGTCCACGCCGTCGCCGCCGTAGGTGACGTTGCCCAGCGTGCGCCCGGCAGGCGCCGTGCCGCCTACTACGCTTAGCTGGCAGTGCGCTCCTTGCGGCGCGCTCCAGGCGTTGGCTCCGGCGGGCGTGGCCGATGGCACGCAGGTCAACTCCAGGCTGGGCAGGGTGCCGCCGGGGATGTTGGGGTCAAACGTTACCGGGCCGCTGGCCAGTCCTTGCAGGGCTATGGGAGAGTTTTCTGCTATGCCTACTTTGGCGATCAGGTCGGTGATGTCGGCGGCCGGGAATACGCCGGTGGTGGCGTTGATGCCGGTGCCGCCGTAGGTGATGCCAGTGATGTGGTAGCCGTCCGGGGCGGCGGGTGTGCCTGCGGTGCCCAGCGTGCAACTGGTGCCGGTTGGCGCGCTCCATGGGTTGGCGCCGCTGGCTGCGGTTGGGGTGCAGGTCATGGTCAGCGTGGGCAGTGTGCCGCCGGTGGCGCCCGCTTGTGGGGCGGGGTCAAAGGCGGCGCTGGCGCTGAAGGTGGCGTTCCCATTGGCCGTGAGCGGGATCGACGCGCCAATGGTTGCGGTTGCCGCCGTTGGGACGGTGAACACGCCGGTGGTTGTGTTGATGCCCGCCGGGCCGTTGTAGGTGGTGGTCCCGCTTACCGTGTAACCGGCTGGCGGTGTGATGGCGGCGGTGCCTACGGTGCAGCTGGCGCCTTGCGGCACGATCCAGGGGCCGGGGCCGGGGCTGGCACCGCTGGTGACCGCCGGGCTGCAATCGAGCTTCAGGTTGGGCGGCGTGCTGCCGGCAACGGGCGGGCTGAAGGCGGCTGATCCGCTGAGGGTGGTGGTAGCGGTGTTCACGTTCAGCCCCACGGTGACGTTGACGGTGCCGGCGGCGGCCGTGAAGGTATTGCCTGTTCCTGTGATGCCGGTGTAGCTGTAGGTTGCCGCGCCCAGCGTATAGCCGCCCGGCGCGGTGCCGCCACTGGTGCTGAACTGGCACGCTGCTCCGGATGGGACGTTCCAGGTTGGGTAGGCGCCACTGGTGACGGCGGGCGCGCATGCCAGCGACAGCGTGGGCAGCGTGCCGCCGGTGATGGCCGGGTTGAAGGCCATGCTGGCGGTGATGGCCACGGGTGCGTTGGGTGTAAGCGGGATCGTGGCCAGCAGGTTGGTCACGTTGGCCGCCGGGACGGTGAAGGCGCCTGCCACCACGCCCGTTCCGCTGTAGGAAGGCGTGCCTGCCGTGTAGCCGCTGGGCGGGGTGAAGGGGGTGACCACGCCCAGCGTGCAAGTGGCTCCTTCCGGTGCGGTCCAGGCGTTGGTGCCGGTGACGGTGGCGGCGGGCGTGCAATCGAGTTTCAGGGCGGGCGGCGTGCCCGTGTTGGGGCTGAACACCACGCTGCCGCTCAGGGTGCGGGCGGTGTTGAAGGCCAGCGGGTTTTCGATGTTCACGTTGTGGGTGTTGCCAGCCACGGTCGCTACGCTGCCGTTGGGCGTGATGACCGGGGCTGTCCACTGGTAGCCGCCGCCGGGTGTGGGCAGGGTGGCGCCTTCGGTGACGGTGCAGGTGTCGCCGGCTTGCACTTGCAGATCGCGCGGTGTGACCGTGGTGACGGTGCTGTTTTGCTGCGCCGTGTTGGTGCAGGTGAGCGTGACCGGGTAGGTCGCGCTCGC
>Ga0209629_10003447_pt1 | contig 11318 bp, 8 predicted proteins | sample TergutCu122P5_FD_187286 | JGI IMG/M metagenome (GOLD analysis project Ga0209629, IMG submission 187286) | Cubitermes ugandensis P5 segment gut microbial communities from Kakamega Forest, Kenya - Cu122 P5 (SPAdes) (version 2) | ecosystem: Host-associated > Arthropoda: Insects > Digestive system >...
GGCGACGTCCCGTTCAACTGGGACATCGCGGTCGAGCCGGGCAACACGCAGCACGCGTCGGCGATGTTCTCCAACGCGCTGGCCGTGTCGGCGAACTCCAAGAACAAGGAGGCCGCGCAGAAGTGGGCGCAGTTCATGTCCAGCTCGGACGTCATGGTGAGCACGCGGCTCGCCGCCGGTTGGGAGCTGCCGCCGGTCGCCGACGAGTCGAAGCTCCAGCCGTACCTGACGGCCGGCAAGCCGGCGAACCGCCAGGCCGTGTTCGACTCCCTGAAGGGCGTCGCGCTGGCACCGTCGATCGGTGAGGGCCAGACCCAGATGCAGGACATCATCACCGACCAGCTGACCGAAGCCGCGGCGGGGCGCGCCAGCGTCAAGGATGCGGTCGCGGCAGCGGCGCAGAAGGTCGACGCGCTGCTCGGCTGACCGCTGGGCTCGGGTGCGCCGGGCCCGCGTGAGCGGGTCCGGCGTGCCTGTCCGCCCCCCGGGGCGCCCCTCATGATCACCCCGTGGCTCGCCCCGGGCCACCCACGACACAGACAGGGAAGTGCATGCGACTCGCCACGACTGATCTCATCGGGCTGCTCACCCGTTCGCGGGACCTGATCCGCGCCTCGCAGCGCCCCGGAGGCGCGTACCCGGCGAGCGAAGCGTTCCCGGCCTACCGCGGCTACTGCTGGCTGCGGGACGGGGCATTCATCGCCGACGCGATGTCGTCGGCGGGCGAGGTGGGATCGGCCGGCGCCTTCTTCGACTGGTGCGCCGCGACCATCGAGGCCCGCCGGGACCGGATCGGGCAGGTCGTCGAAGCGGCGCGGGCCGGCCGGCCGCTGCCCGATCGAGACATGCTGCCGACGCGCTTCCGCTTCGACGGCCGCGACGGCGACGACGACTGGTGGGACTTCCAGCTCGACGGCTACGGGACGTGGGTGTGGGCGGCCGCGGCGCACGCCCGTCGGCATGGTCTCCAGGTGGCCCGCTGGGGGGAGGCGATGCGCCTCACCGTGGACTACCTGGTCAGCTCCTGGTCCCGGCCGTGCTTCGACTGGTGGGAGGAGCACGACGAGCAGGTGCACGTCTCGACGCTCGGCTGCGTCGTCGCTGGGCTGCGTGCCGCCATCGACGCCGGCGTGCTCGGCCCGGAGCAGGTGGCGCGGGCCACAGAGGCCGAGCATGGCGCCCGTGAACTGATCGCGGCCCGGGGCGTCCGAGGCGGTCATCTGGTCAAGTGGCTCGGGAGCGAGGCCGTCGACGGCAGCCTGGCCGCCCTGGTCGGCCCGCTCGGCGTCATCGATCCGTCGTCTGCGCTCGCCGCCGGTACGGTCGCTGCCCTCGAAGCCGAGTTGATGGCCGGCGGTGGCGTCTATCGTTTCCGTGACGACACGTTCTACGGCGGGGGCCGCTGGCCGCTGCTGACCTGCTTCCTGGGGTTGGCCCGGCACGCCCAGGGCGACCGCGATGGCGCGCTGGCGTGCCTGGAGTGGGCGGCGGACACGGCGACACCGGACGGCGACCTGCCCGAGCAGGTGGACGCAGGCCTGCTCCTCGCCCCCGGACGGAGGCAGGAATGGCTCGACCGCTGGGGCCCGGTGGCCACCCCGCTGCTGTGGAGTCACGGCATGCTGCTGCGGCTGGCGGCCGAACTCGGTATCGACGAAGGGAGCCCGCGATGATCCGGCATCGTCCCGAGGGTTCGGGGCATCCGTACGTCCCGGACACCGAACAGCGCTGGCCGGTGCACCCGGTCGCGGGCGAGCCGCTCCGGCTGGGGGTGCGCACGTCCGGCGATATCGAACGCGTCGAGGCGGAGATGGACGTCCCGGGTGTTCCGCCGCGGATCGTCCCGCTGACGATGGTGCCGCGGTCCTCGCGCGGTCAGGCGGTCGACGGCGGCCACCTGGCCTCCGCGCAGGCCCGGCAGGCCCGCCAGGCGGGCGGCTGGCAGACCGAGCTTTCCACCCCGCCGCCGGGTGCGTTCCGGTACCGCTTCCGTGGCACACGGGCGGACGGCACGACCGCGCACACCGGGTGGTTCGCCACCCGGACGGGGACCTGGCGTGCCGCGCCCACGGACGTCCTCGCGGTCGACGGGGCAGCATCCAGGCTTGATACCACCTCGATCGAGGTGCTGGACGACGGCGAGCGCGTCCGGCGGGTCCGGTTCGCCCTGCCGCTGGCACCGCAGGAGCATGTCGTCGGGTTCGGCGAGCGCTTCGACGCCCTCGACCAGCGGGGACGGACGCCGGACAACCAGGTGTTCGAGCAGTACAAGGACCAGGGCACCCACGGGCGCACCTACCTGCCGATGCCGTTCGCGCACGTCGTGGGGGGCGCCGGGTGGGGCTTCCACGTGCGGACGTCACGCCGGGTGTGGTTCGATGTCGGCGCCCGGGACTCCGGCCGCCTGGTCGTCGAGGCCGCGGTCGATGCCCCGAGCGGGACGATGCCCGTCCTCTCGGTGGCGCTGTACGAGGGCAGCCCGGCCGAGGTCCTGGCCGCGTTCCTCGCCGAGGTGGGACGTCCGCGTGAACTGCCCGAGTGGGTGTTCCGGTTGTGGGCGTCCGGCAACGAGTGGAACACGCAGGCCGAGGTGGAGCGCCAGGTGGCGTTGCACGCCGCGCACGGGATCCCGATCGGCAACATGGTGATCGAGGCGTGGAGCGACGAGTCGACGTTCACCGTGTTCCGGGACGCGCGGTACGAGGTGCGCGAAGACGGATCGCCGTTCCACCTGGCCGACTTCACGTTCCCGGCGGAGGGGGCCTGGCCCGATCCGGCCGGCATGGTGGCGCGCCTGCACGACACGGGGATCCGTGTCCACCTGTGGCAGATCCCGCTGCTGAAGATGCGGCCCCACCCGCAGGGCCAGGCCAAGGCCGACGCCGGGGCGGCCCGGCGTGAGGGCGTGCTCGTCGCCGAGCGCGCGCCGGGTGGGGAGCTGCGGCCATACCGGAACCGGGGGTGGTGGTTCCCGGGCGGGTTGATGCCGGACCTGACCGACGAGGCAGCGGCCGCCTGGTGGACCGCCAAGCGGCGCTACCTCGTGGAGGAGATCGGCATCGACGGCTTCAAGACGGACGGCGGCGAGCACGCCTGGGGTGCCGACCTGGTGTACCGCGACGGCCGCGGCGGGGACGAGGTGAACAACCTGTTCCCGGTGGCGTACGCGCGGGCCTACGGGACGCTGCTGGAGTCGTGCGGCAAGGCACCCGTGACGTTCAGCCGGTCGGGCTTCACCGGCTCGCAGGCCCACGGCGCGTTCTGGGCCGGCGACGAGAACTCCACGTGGGAGGCGTTCCGCCACTCGATGCTCGCCGGACTGGGCGCCGCCGCGTGCGGCATCGTCTACTGGGGCTGGGACATCGCCGGGTTCTCGGGTCCGGTGCCCGACGCCGAGCTGTACGTGCGGGCGATGGCCGCGAGCGCGTTCGTGCCGATCATGCAGTACCACTCGGAGTTCAACCGCCACCGGCGGCCCCCGCGCGACCGCACCCCGTGGAACATCGCCGAGCAGACCGGCGATCCCGGCGTGATCGATGAGGTCCGGGCGATCGTCGCGCTGCGCGAGCGGCTCGTGCCGTACCTCGCGGCGCAGGCACGCGAGACGGTCCGGACGGGGCGCCCGCTGATGCGCCCGCTGTTCTTCGACCATCCGCACGACCCGGCCGTGTGGGACCACCCCATCCAGTGGACCCTCGGCGACGACATCCTCGTCGCCCCCGTGCTGGCGCCGGGCGTGAGCACCTGGCCCGTGTACCTGCCGGACGGCGACTGGGTCGACGCCTGGACCGGCGAGGCGTACCGGGGTGGCGAGGTCGTCCAGACGCGCACGCCCCGCCACCGCGTTCCCGTGTTCGTGCGGGCGGCGGCGTGGGCGGGCCTGCGTGACGTGTTCGCCGGCTGACCGCGGGGCCTACAGCACGCCCTTGGGGATCAGGTAGCAGGCGTAGGGCAGGGTCTCCCCGGTGCGGACGGTGACGTACGCCTTCTGGGCCAGCGCATAGAAGCCGTCGTCACCGTGGCGGTCGATGCCCTTGTCTTCCACGGTCCGTCCCTCGGCCGCGTTCCAGATCGCCCGGCAGGACGGCAGCGCCGGGCCCTCGGTGCCGTCGTCGGTCAGCATGTGCAGGACCGGGCTGTGGGGGAACGCGTCGACGGGGAACACCGTGAGGATCGCCGTCAGCACGTCCGCCACGGTCGTGTGCGGCAGGTCGATCACCGGGCTGCCACCCGAGTAGGCGGGGTAGTTGCGGTCGACCAGCGCCAGCGTGTCGCCGTGGCCCATCTCGGCCAGGGCGGCCAACAGCTCCGGTGTCAGGTACGGGTCGAGGCCTTTCAGCATCGTGGTTCCTCCTTCTCGGGGTCGGGCACGCACGGCCGGGCGCGCCCTGCCGCCCAGCATAGGCATGTCAGGCTTGAGTGCCCGCGTAAGGTGCCTCTGGCGCGACAGACAAAAGGCATCACGGTTTGATAACAATCCGGAAACTTGCGTTGACGTCTGGTGCCAAACCTGGTTGACTAAGAAGTCAAACAGCCTATTCGATGGTGAATGGAAATTCGGAATGCAGGTGGGTACCCCCGCGGTACTGGCGGTCGACCAGGGCACGACCAACTCCAAGGCCCTGCTCGTCGACGCATCCGGACGGGTCGTCGCCCAGGGTGCCCACCCGTTGGCGCCGATCCGGACGCCGCATCCCGGCTGGTTCGAACAAGACCCGGAGGACCTGTTCGGTGCGACCCTGCAGGCTGTCGCGGCCGCCCTGGACGCCGCGGGCCCTGATGTCGAGGTCGTCGGGGTCGCCCTGACCAACCAGCGTGAGTCGGTCGTCGCGTGGCACGCCGGGACGGGCGAGCCGGCGAGCGCGGTGCTCGGCTGGCAGGACGCTCGCACGGCCGAGTACTGCGGAACCCTCGCCGAGGCGGGGACGCTCGTTCACGAGCGCACCGGCCTGCGCCTCGACCCGATGTTCTCCGCGCCGAAGCTGCGCTGGCTGCTCGACCACACCGCGGTGTCACGCGATCGCGGTTTGCGGGCCGGCACCATCGACGCCTACCTCATCGCCCGCCTGACGGGGGAGGACGCCACCGAGGCCGGCAACGCGTCCCGGACCTTGCTGTTCGATCTCCACCATCTGGGCTGGGACGACGAGTTGCTGGCGCTGTTCGGCGTGACGGAGGACGTCCTGCCCCCGGTGCGCGCGTCCGACGCCGGCTTCGGGACGACCCACCGGCACGGGCCGCTCGCCGCCGGTTGGCCCGTCCTCGCCGTGCTCGGCGACTCCCATGCGGCGCTCTTCGCCCACGGCATCTCCCAGGGGGCGGGCAAGGTCACCTACGGCACCGGGTCGTCCGTCATGGTTCCCCTCGACGGGCCGGGCCAGCTTCCCGACGGCGTCTCCACCACCCTCGCCTGGCTCCGGGACGATCCCACGTACGCTCGCGAGGGCAACATCCTCGCCACCGGCGCCGCGCTGGAGGCGCTGGCCGGCCTGCTGCGCCTGGACGATGTCGGCGCGCTCCTCGAACTGGCGGGTTCCGCATCGGGCGAGGCGGCCGTGAGCTACGTGCCCGCGTTCTCCGGCCTGGGCGCGCCCCACTGGGACCGCGACGCGACGGGCGTGCTCGTCGGCCTGGGCCGCGGCACGACGGCCGGCCAGGTCGCGCGGGCCGGTCTCGACGCGGTCGCGCAGCAGGTGTGCGACGTGCTGGACGCCGTGCCCGAGCCGCTGACGCGCCTGCACGCCGACGGTGGCCTGTCCCGGCACGGGCCCCTGATGCAGCTCCAGGCGGACCTGGCGGGCCTGCCCGTGTCGGCATCTCCGGTCGGGGAGGCCTCGGCCCTGGGCGCGGCCCGCCTCGCGTGGCAGGCGCTCGGGGCGGACGACGCGGCCTGGGGCGGCGCCGGGGACGTCCGGACGTACGAACCCCGCCGCGACGAGGCATGGCGGAAGGCCGAGCGGGATCGCTGGAGGGACGCCCTGGCGCGTTCGCGGGGACTAGCGTTGGGTGCGGGCTCGAAGGGTCCGGCGGCCCGCCGGGCCGAACGGATCGGTTGAGGAGCGGATGATGTCACGAGGAAGGCTGATACGACGCCTCGTCGTCGCGGTGGTGGTCGTGGGCGTGCTCGCGGCGATGGTGCTGACGACCAAGCTCGTCACGCCGGGCACGACACCGGCACCGGGCGGGTCGGCTCAAGGTGAGGACCCGAAGGCGTGGGCGCAGGCCAACTATGACGCGAAGGTCGTCCCGGCGATCAGGTCGAAGGCCCATCCGTGGGCCGATCTGGCGGCGGCGATCCAGGCCGACGCGAACGCCGCCGGGCAGCAATACGGCACGAAGGCGGAGGGGGCGAACTCGTACTCCTACGCCACCACCATCACGGGCACCCTGGGGCAAGGCCCGCTCGGCACGATGACGATCACGGCACCCGGTACACCGTCCGGGGTGACGGTGTCCGTCGCGACCGGCCCGGCGATCACCACGGCCTCGCTGCGCGACGCGTCCGGGCTGCTGGACTTCGGCATGTTCCAGAACCAGACCGCGTTCCAGCAGGCCAGTACCGAACTGAACAACATGGTCAAGCGGGAGGTGCTGGCGAACTTCGACGCGGCCGGCGCCGTCGGCAAGTCGTACACGATCGTCGGTGCGTTCACCTGGACGGGCGGGCCGGTCGTGATCACGCCGATCTCGATCGAGGCCGCCGCATGAGCGCCGCGGTCACGGCACCCGAGGCCACGCCCGCGGGCGAGGACGGGAAGGTCATCCTGGCCGCCCGGGCGATCACGAAGGTGTACGGCGGGACGCACGCGCTGCGGGGCGTCGACTTCGATGTCCGCGAGGGTCAGGTGGCGGCCCTGATCGGCGAGAACGGCGCGGGCAAGTCGACGCTGATGAAAATCCTGGCGGGCGTGGAGACGCCGACGACCGGCACGATCCTGCTCGACGGGGAGCCGGTGACGTTCGCCTCCCCGACGGACGCGGTCGCGCACGGCGTCGCGATCATCCACCAGGAGCTGTCGCTGTGCCCGAACCTGTCCGTGCAGGACAACATCTTCCTGGCCCGCGAGACCACCAACGGCGTGATCGTCGACCGGCGGGGCGAGCGGGCGGCCGTCGAGGCGCTGATGGCCCGCCTGGAGGAGCCGATCAGCCCGGACACGCTCGTCGGTGACCTGAGCCTTGGCCAGCAGCAGCTTGTCGAGATCGCCCGCGCCCTGTCCGAGGAGACGCGGGTGCTGATCATGGACGAGCCGACCTCGGCGCTGTCGGCGGCGGAGGTCGAGGTCCTGTTCCGGGTGGTGCGGGAGTTGACGCGTGACCGGGTGTCCGTGATCTTCATCTCCCACCACCTGGAGGAGTGCATGCAACTGGCCGACCACGCGGTGATCCTGCGCGACGGGGCGGTCGTGGCGTCGCACGCCGTGGCGGGGATCGACATCGCCTGGATCGTCCGGAACATGATCGGACGCGAGCAGGACGAGCTGTACTCCGACCTCCCGGGCGTGCCGGGCGAGGCGGTCCTGGAAATCGAGGGCCTGAGCGTCGCCGATCCGGCGAACCCGAACCGCATCGTCGTCGACAACGTGTCGATCACGGTGCACGCCGGCGAGGTCGTCGGCGTGTACGGCCTGATGGGCGCCGGACGCACCGAGATGCTGGAGACGATCGCGGGGCGCAACAAGGCGCTCGGCGGGCAGATCCGGCTCGGCGGGAGACGCATCGACGGGATGAGCATCGGCGAGCGGATCCAGGCGGGACTCGCCCTCGCGCCCGAGGACCGCCAACGGGACGGCCTCATCCCGACGCTGTCCGTGGCGCGGAACATGTCCCTGTCGTCGCTGCCGCGGATCACGCGGCACGGCCTGGTCAGCCAGCGCGCCGAGCGCGGCCTCGTCGCCGAGCAGGTCGTGAACACGCGCGTCAAGACCGAATCCCAGGGCGCGCTGATCGGGTCGCTGTCCGGCGGCAACCAGCAGAAGGTCGTGGTCGGCAAGGCCCTCATGACCCAGCCCAAGGCCCTCGTCCTGGACGAGCCCACGCGCGGTATCGACGTGGGCGCGAAGGCCGACATCTTCACCCTCATGGCGACCCAGGCCCGGGCCGGCGCCGCCATCCTGTTCGCGACGTCCGAGGTTTCCGAGGCCCTGAACGCCGCCGACCGCGTCATCGTCATGGCGCGCGGCCACATCACCGGGGAGTTCGACCCCAAGAACACCACCCAGGAGCAGATCCTGGCCGCCTCCGACGTCGATCAAGGAGTCTAGGCATGTCCTCCACCAAACGCACCAATTCGCTGGGGTCGCAGATCGGCCCGTTCCTGATGGACCAGCGGGCGTTCGTCGCCCTGATCGTGCTGATCTGCGTGTTCTGGTCGATGTCGGACACGTTCCTGACGGTCACCAACGTCATCATCATGACCAAGCACGTGGCGTACAACGCGATCCTGGCGCTGGGCATGCTGCTGGTGATCCTCACCGGCGGCATCGACCTGTCGATCGGCGCGACGATGTGCCTGTCGGGCATCGTGGCCGGCGCGCTGCTGCAGAACGGCATCGCGCTCAACTTCATGGACAAGGTCGGCTATCCGGCGGCGTGGGCGGTGATCGTGTTCGCCCTGGCGATCGGCACGCTCGTCGGCTGGATCAACGGCCTGCTCGTGACACGGTTCGGCGTGGCACCGTTCATCGCCACCCTCGGCACGATGTATATGGCCCGGGGGACGGCGCTGATCATGAGCAACGGCGTCACGTACTCCAAGCTCGGCGGGTCGCACGAGTTGGGCAACACCGGGTTCCTGCTGATCGGCAGCTCGAAGATCCTGGGTGTGCCCACCGTCGTGTGGGTGATGGTCGTGTTCGCCGTCGCGATCTGGATCCTGACGGCGCGCACCCCGTTCGGACGCTGGCTGTACGCGACCGGCGGCAACGAACGCGCGGCCGCCCTGTCGGGCGTGCCCGTGTTCCGCGTGAAGAGCTGGGTCTACATGATCTCCGGCTTCTGCGCCGCCACCGTCGGCGTGTGCATGGTGTCGGAGTTGACGAGTGTGAACGGCGACCTCGGGACGTCGTTCGAAATGAACGCGATCGCGGCCGTCGTCATCGGCGGCGCATCGTTGGCCGGCGGTCGGGGCGGGGTGAAGGGGACGCTTGTGGGCGCCTTCGTCATCGGCTTCCTGGCGGACGGGTTGGTCAACATCAAGGTCAACACGTTCTGGCAGACGTTTATCAAGGGCCTGGTGATCGTCCTCGCGGTGATCCTCGACCAGGCCCAGGAGAAACTGAAGAACCGGCGTGCGGCGGCGGCCGCGGCGGCGTCGGTCCGGACTATCGCGGCTGGCACCCAAGAAGAGGCCCCACAGGCCACCACCACGGCGTGAGGCGGCATCGGGCCGTTCCCGCCAACCAACCAGGAGGAAACACACACCATGACAAAACCGTTCAAGGCAAGCCTCGTCGCCGTTCTGGCGGCCGGGCTGGCGCTCGCCGCCGGCTGCAGCAGCAGCACTCCGACGAACTCGTCCACGAGCAGCAATCCGGCGACCTCGTCGTCGAGTGCCACCACGACGACCACGACCGGTGGCGGCGGTGGCGGTTTGATCGCCGTGATCACGCCGGCCCCGTCCAACACGTTCTTCAAGGCGGAGTCCGACGCGGCCGTCGCCGAGGCGCAGAAGCTCGGCTACCAGACGCAGGCCGACTCCCATGACGACGACGCCAACAAGCAGAGCCAGCTGATCGACTCGGCCATCGCGAAGAAGGCCGTCGCGATCATCCTCGACAACGCCGGCGCCGACACGTCGATCGCCGCCGTCCAGAAGGCGACGGACGCCGGCATCCCGGTGTTCCTCATCGACCGCGAGATCAACCAGGCCGGCATCGCCAAGGCCCAGATCGTCTCCAACAACGCGCAGGGCGCCACGCTCGGCGGCACGGCGTTCGCGACGGCGATGGGGGGCAAGGGCAAGTACATCGAGCTGACGGGCCTGGCCACGGACACGAACGCCGGCGTGCGCTCCAACGGTTTCCACGGCGTCCTCGACCAGTACCCGGACCTGAAGATGGTCGCGCAGCAGGCGGCCAACTGGGATCAGCAGAAGGCGTTCTCGATCATCGAGACCCTGCTGCAGTCGAACCCCGACGTCACGGGCATCATCTCCGGCAACGACACGATGGCCATGGGCGCGGTCGCGGCCGTGAAGGCCGCCGGCCTTGAAGGCAAGGTCACCATCGTCGGGTTCGACGGGGCGCCGGACGCCGTTGAGGCCGTCAAGGCGGGCTCGATGACGGCGACCGTGATGCAGCCGGCCGTGCTGCTGGCGCAGATGGCGGTGCAGCAGGCCGACAAGTACCTGAAGACGGGTTCCACCGGCCAGCCGGAGAAGCAGTCCGTCGACTGCATCCTCATCGACAAGACCAACGCCGACAAGTACACGCTGTTCGGCTTGTCGTCGTAGTCCTGACCGGGAGTCGGGCCCGGCGTGCCCAGGCGCGCCGGGTCCGTCCCCCACCACCCGTCCCCCCAATCCGACTGGAGGCATCATGACGACCTATCCACCGTTCGGCGCCGGCCTGTGGAACTTCGCGACGTACGTGGACCGCTACGCCACCGACGGCTACGGCGACCCGCGCAGCACCCTCGACCAGATCGCCCTCGCGGGCGCGGTCGGGGACTTGAGCTTCGTCGACCTGAACTTCCCGTTCACCCCCGGCGTCACGCTGGACGACGTGGTGGCCGCGCTCGACGAGACGGGCCTGAAGGCCATCGGCGTCACACCCGACATCTACCTGCGCGCCCACGCCAAGGGCGCCTTCACGAACCCCGATCCGGCCGCCCGGGCCAGCGCGCGGGCGATCATGGACGGCGCCGCCGAGGCCGTGCGGGCCCTCGGCGCCCGCTACGTGAAGATCTGGCCCGGCCAGGACGGCTTCGACTACCCGTTCCAGGCCGACTACGCGGACCTGTCCCGACTCGCGATCGAGGGCATGCGCGACCTCGCGCGTGCCCACCCCGACCTGAAGTTCGTCATCGAGTACAAGCCGCGTGAGCCCCGCACGCACATGTTCTGGTGCTCGGCCGCAAGGGCGATCCTCGGCATCCAGCGGATGGAGGTCGACAACGTCGGCGTGCTGCTCGACTTCGGGCATGCGCTGTTCGGCGGCGAGTCGCCCGCGGAGGCGGCCCAACTGCTGATCGACCACGGCCTGCTGTGGGGCATGGACGTGAACGACAACTTCCGCGGCTGGGACGACGACATGATGGTCGGCACGCTGCACTGGGTGGAGACGCTGGAGTTCTTCCACGTCCTGCGCAAGAACGGC
>Ga0209629_10003448_pt1 | contig 11318 bp, 13 predicted proteins | sample TergutCu122P5_FD_187286 | JGI IMG/M metagenome (GOLD analysis project Ga0209629, IMG submission 187286) | Cubitermes ugandensis P5 segment gut microbial communities from Kakamega Forest, Kenya - Cu122 P5 (SPAdes) (version 2) | ecosystem: Host-associated > Arthropoda: Insects > Digestive system...
CCGTGAACGGCAAAGACGTTCTTTGCCAAATCGATCCCTACGGTTACGATAGTCATGGACTTCCCCTTCCAGAAAAACGAGTGGTTGATGAGAATTGACTCTCCCATCTTGGCACTTTGTTGCCTTACTCCGCAATTGCGCGGGCACTCGGGACGGGGAAGTCCCTTTCATTCGTTTCGTGCGCGTTGCCCCAGGCCACCAAGGCATACATCGCGGCAGCCAGAACGATGAGTACGAGCAGCGCCAGTATGCGTGTACTGGCCGAATCGCGGGCAGGGGGCAGATCGGCATCGAGCGCTTTGTCGCCCACGATCATGGGCCAGAACAGACCGTGCTTGAGTACGGTATAGACGATGATTGCCAGCACATGCAGGGCAATGAAGGTGATGATGAGGCCCTGTCCCCAGCTTTTGTGGTAACTGGTGGCCAGGCTCACGGTGTGGTTGGAAACCAGGCTCGACAGCGGTCCGGCAAAGGCAATTTCGTCGTAAGAAAACAGGCCCGTGACCGCCTGCGCGGCCATGAGCAGCAGCAACGCAAACACCGAGAGGGCGCCCAGCGGATTGTGGCCAGCCTTGTCTTCGGGCAGGGCCTGCCCTTTGAGGTAGCGCAGCACCCGCGCCGGGGTAGGAAAGAAGCGGATGAAGCGCGACCATCTGCCGCCGATAAAGCCCCAGACGATGCGAAACAGCACCAGCGTGAGCGCCGCGTAGCCCAGGCGGAAGTGCCAGTTCATTGCGTCGCCGCCGGTTTTACCGGTGACGAACAGGCCGATTACGCACAGCACCAGCGCCCAGTGGAACAGGCGGGTAGGTAAATCCCAGATGCGGACTTGGTGGGTCATGGATTGATTTCCTCACGGCACGTCAGCGTGCGCGTCACGTGCATGATAAGCTTGAGGCAACGCTGAACAAATTCCATCGCAGTTGGCGCATCCTGGTTTGGTGGGGCGGTACGCCGTGTTGTAAACGCTCGCGATACCGCTGGTGCCGCCGCGCTTTGGGTCTTGTCCTGAATCCAGGCACGCCAACTCGCGAGGAGCCTGTTCAGTGTTGCCTTATCACGTTCGCGCGCTCCATGCGGTGCGTGCGCCGTCTAATCTTAACCAAGGAACCCGATGATGAAAAGGATAGTCCCCGTTCTCGTCGCGCTGGCCGCCGCCACGGCGGCGCATGGCGCTTTTGCCCAAGCCAAGCCTGAAGATGCCATCAAGTACCGCCAGGCCGCGTTTATCGTGATGGCCAAGCACTTTGGCAGCCTGGGCGCCATGGCCAATGGCAAGGCGCCGTACGATGCCGCGACGGCCGCCGCCGATGCCGATGTACTGGCCGCGGTGGCCAAGCTGCCGTTTACGGCGTTTGGTTCCGGCACCGATAAAGGCGCCATCAAGACCGAGGCCAAGCCAGAAGTCTGGAAAGATCCGGCCAAGTTCAAGCAGGCCGAGGACGACATGCGGGTCGCCATGGACAAGCTGATTCCCGCAGCCCGAAGCGGCAGTCTCGATCAGCTCAAGGCTGCTTTCGGTCCAACCGGCAAGACCTGCAAGGGCTGTCACGACAGCTTCAAGGAAAAGTGATGTCCTGAGAACGTGTTTACGACCTCTGCGCGGGCGTGCGGGCGCGGACTTGGGCGGTCTGCTGCGTTGCAAATCCTCGCCATAGCTACGGCTATGGCTGCGGTTTGCGCCTTGCAGCCCATTCCAATCCGCATCCCGCACACCTCGCGCCGAGATCGCAAACACGTTCTGAGAACCTTGGACAGGTTCTTAGCTGGGCGTGAAGGCCAGCCGCACGTAAATTGGCGCGTAGGCCTCGGCCTGGGTGAGTTCCACCAGGTTCTCGCGCGCCAACTCCAGCAGGGCGATGAAGGTCACGACCAGCACCGGCGCGCCGCGCGCGGGGTCGAATAGGTCTTCGAACGGTGCGAACTGGCGGCCCTGCAAGGCGCGCAGTACCAGGCCCATGTGCTCGCGCACCGACAGTTCCTCGCGGCCGATTCTGTGCCGCTGCACCAGCTTGGCGCGCCGCAGAATATCGTGCCAGGCTGCTTGCAGATCGGCCAGGTTCACGTCTGGCCAGCGCGGCGCCAGGCTTTGTTCGACATACACCTGCGCCTTCAGGAAATCACGCCCGGACTGCGGCAGTTCGGCCAGGCGCGCGGCGGCCAGTTTCATTTGCTCGTATTCCAGCAGGCGGCGCACCAGCTCGGCGCGGGGGTCTTCCGGCTCTTGACCCTCGGCGGTTTTGCGCGCGGGCAGTAGCATGCGCGACTTGATTTCGATGAGCATGGCCGCCATCAGCAGGTATTCGGCGGCCAATTCGAGATTGCGGCTCCGGATTTCTTCCACGTAGCCCAGGTATTGCCGGGTTACCGCGGCCATCGGGATGTCCAGGATATTGAAGTTCTGCTTGCGGATCAGGTATAGCAGCAGATCGAGCGGCCCCTCGAACGCATCCAGAAACACTTGCAGCGCGTCGGGCGGGATGTAGAGGTCCTGCGGCAGCTGGAACAGTGGCTCGCCATACAGACGCGCCACCGCGACCTGATCGACCATTTCCAGCATCGGGGCTTGGGCCGGATGGTCGGGTGGCATGGCGTGCGGCGGTAACCCGGCAGGCATCATGTCGGCGGCGGCGGGCGGTTCAGGGCGCGTTATTCGCCGGTTTCGGTCATGTAGACGTAAGGTTGTTGCGCCACGCGCACAGCGTTGAACTGGTCGATCAGATCGCGGTCGAACTCCGGTTCCCATAGCCGCGCGCGGCCCTGGCGCTGGGCTTGTTCCAGTTCGGGGTGGTCTTGCCTGAGTTGCGCGATGAATCGCGTGGTATCCGATGTGTAATGCGGACGGTAAAATAGGCGGGCAAGAGACATTTGAAAACTTATGTATCAAGAATTAGAAATTGTATTTTAAAAGAGTCAAGGAACCTCTGAACAACTCTGCATGATCGAGCGAGCTTGGTTTTGGGATGGGCTGCAAGGCGCGAACCGCGGCGAGGGTGGCTTGCAACGCGGCATACTGCAGCACAGGTCAAAATACGCCTGCCACACACGGCAGGATTGTTCAGAGGTTCCTCAGGAAGGTTGTAGTTGTTGGAGGGCCGCAGTTACATCCATACACTTATGAAAAGCGGGTTGCCTGAAATGGAAGCTTATCCTATGCCTGTCGCCGTCAGCGCGCCACCGCAGCGTGTCGGCAAAATCGTGGTGGTCGATGACGACGCCCGCATTCGTGATCTGCTCCAGCGTTATCTGACGCAAGCGGGTTACACGGTGCTGGCGGCCGAAGATGCCGTGGCACTGACGCGCATCCTGGCCTACGAAATCGTCGATGTGATCGTGCTGGACCTGATGATGCCCGGCGAGGACGGCCTATCGGTATGCCGGCGACTGCGCAAGAGCAGGAACAAAACGCCCATCATCATGCTCACGGCCAAGGACGAAGATACCGATCGCATCAGCGGACTGGAACTGGGTGCCGATGACTATGTGGGCAAGCCTTTCAATCCGCGCGAACTGCTGGCGCGCATCCATGCCGTACTGCGCCGCCGCCCGACCCATGAGGCGCCTGGAGCGCCTGCCGAAGAAGGCAACGAGCGGGTAACCTTCGGGCCGTTTACCTTCGATGTGTCGGCGCGCATGTTGTATCGGGACGGGCAGGCGCTGCCGCTGTCGACCGGCGAGTTCGCCATGCTCAAGGCGTTGGTGCGCAACCCGCGCCAGCCGCTGGCGCGTGAAAAACTGGCGCGATTGGCGCGCGGGCGTGCGATTGCGCAGTATGGGCGCGGTCTGGACGTGCAGATATCACGCTTGCGCAAGCTGATCGAAGCCGATCCGGTCAACCCTCGCTATCTCCAGACCGTATGGGGAGTGGGCTACGTTTTCGTGCCCGATGGCGCCAGCCACGGTGTGCTGTTACCACCATCGTCGGCGCCGTCAGCGCCGCCGTCGTCGCAGTAACCCGGAACGCGTCTGCTCTTTCTTTTTGGCACAGCGCCGCATTGATGTCAGCCGCCATTGATTTTTCTCCTCCGCGCAATCAGCAACCGGTTACCGAGCTGCTTACTTCCGCGCTGGGCGACCTTGACGAGGAGCCGGGCGATTCGATATTTGAAGAACAAGGCGACTCGCGCAAGCGGCCGCGCATCAGCCTGTTCTGGTACACCTTTGGGCTGTTGCTGCTATTGCTGGGGGTGAGCGCGCTGGCTGGTTATTGGCTGTCGCGCGCTCTCGATGAAGAACCGCGTATCCGCGAAAGTGCGCGCCAGATCGTCTCCATCGCAGCGCTCACGCGCATGGCGCTGTTGTATCCCAACCTGGAGCATCCTTTGCCGCCGGTTGAAACGCTGATGCCGGAAAAGCGCATGCACCTGGTGCCGCGCATGGCCAACGATCGTATCCAGCCGTTCCCCGACAGTGATCAGATACGGTACCTGGTTGCCGCGCTGCGCCAGAAGTTGGGGCCGGATGCCAAGGTGGCGCGCAGCGTCAACAATCGTCCGGGCCTGTGGATCGGTTTTACCGCCGGCAGCAACGACAGATGGTGGCTGTGGTTCAACGACACGCGTCTCGAACAAGGCATCAGTGGCAGCGTATGGCTGCTTTGGGCTGTAACGATGGCGTTGCCGTTGCTGATTGGCACGGCGCTGTTTTCACGGCTGATCAACCGGCCACTCGATGCGCTGGCCAATGCCGCAATGCAGGTGCGCGACGGCAATTACGCCGACAACCGGCTTGATGAATCCGTATCGCAAACCGAGGTGCACGAGGTCAATGTGCGCTTTAACCGCATGACCGAGCAGTTGGCCCGGGGCGAGCAAGAGCGCGCGCAAATGCTTGCCGGCATCTCGCACGATCTGCGTACGCCGCTGGCGCGTTTGCGGCTGGAAATCGAAATGGGCGTGTCCGACGCGGAGACACGCGTGCGCATGGCCTCCGACATTGACCAGGTGGGGGCCATCCTCAACAAGTTTCTCGATTACGCGCGCCCGAGCCGCATCGAGTTGTGCGCCGTCGATTTGTACAAACTGGCGCGTCGGTGCGCGCGGCCTTTTATCGAGCGCGAGGACATGTCCGTACAGATAGACGTGCCCAAGCGCGTGTACGTCATGGCCGACCAGGTGGAGCTTGGGCGCGTGATCTACAACCTGCTGGAAAACGCAAGCCGGTACGGCCAGACACCCGGCACGGGTTTTACCAAGGTGCGCATCGCCGCCACCGCCAAGGACGGCTGGCTCAAGCTGCGCGTGCGCGATTACGGCGCGGGCGTGCCTGAGGAGCAACTGGGGCTGTTGACGCGCCCGTTTTACCGCGGCGACGCGGCCCGCCAGAATGCCGCTGGAACGGGGCTGGGTTTGAGTATCGCCGCCCGCATGATCGAGGCCATGGGCGGCCAATTCAGGATACTCAACGCCAGCAGCGGCGGGCTACAGGCGCTTATTCGCCTGCAATTGGCAAACGGCCCAGACAATGCGCGCACCAATAGCGACGACAGCCAAAACCGGCGCCGCTGAAAAGTCCTCGGCGCCAATACCGCGCTCAGATCAGTTGACTTTCAACTGACCACCGCGGCCCAGCCCGCCCTTGACGTCTTGGGCTTTGTAATTGCGCAACGCGACCACCATCTTGTTGTAGGCGTCTATGAACGCAACCACGGTTGCCTTGCCTTCCGGGGTAGCCGAAAAACCGCTCAGACTGCCGCCCGCGCTGCTGCCGAATGCGCCCAGGGCCGCCCCATAGTTGGTTGCGGTGGCGCTGCCTTCCGCGGCCGCGATCTGGACCGCTGAACGCACGTCGAACAGCGTCAGCGTTACGACGGATGCCTTGGATTGCATGCCGCCGGCAACTCTCCCCACCGTGGAATTGATCAGCCCGCCGAGCGAGGCCGCCACACCGCCCACTGCCGAATCGTTGATGATGATCGAGGGCTCCAGGAAATAATCGGCCGCCACGCGCTGACCTTTGTGCTGTTTGGAACCCGCGCGGTATTCGCCGGAATTGCGCTGCATCTGAGTGATCCGCATCATGCGCGCGTCGGTTTTCTGGTTGCCGATGGAGGTAATCACGAAGCAGTTCGATTGCTGGACCGCCAGGCGCAGCAGCGGCTCGATGGTGGTTACCTTGGTGGCGCTACCGAACGGTCCGTACCAGTCGGCCCTTCGCCCATCGTCAATAGCGATCGTGCCCAGCGTCGATGCGCAGCGCTCCAGCGTGGAATCCGCGCCGACGCTCGCGCCGCCTCCGGCGGATCCGCTTACACCGGCGTCCTGGCCGCCTGGCGTTACGGTGCCGCCGCCTGCGCATGCGGTCAGCAAAGCGGCCAGCCCCATGGACATCGCGCCTTTGACGAGAGAGTTGGAAAGAATAGTTGTCTTCATACCGTGTTATCGATTTGATTTGGGTTGGTTGATGTTTGGTCCATGCGAACTGCAATGAACCGCTTGACAAAGCGCGCGCCGGGGAGTTCTTCCAGCGCCCGCCCTGATACCGGGACCGATTCGGTCAATAACCGTACCACCTCGACTGATTCCAGGTGCCGTAATACCGGTAGCCCGAATTCCAGTAACCATAGTAAATGGCGGCACGTCGTTCCTCGCGCCGGTCTTCCCGCGCCTTGAAGTCTTCTTGTTCGGATTTCTTCGCTGCTCTGGCTTGGGTGAGCAGTTTCTCCGATTCCTTGTCGCCCCGGCCGGCCGCCATCGACAGCCATTTCTCAGCCTCCTGCGGATCGGGCCCCATCTCTTGAAGGCCGTACAGATAAAAAGCGCCGAGCGCCTTTTGCGCTTGCAAATTACCCCGCTCGGCGGCCTTGCGCATCCAGTCCAGCGCTTGATAACTGTCCTGCCGTACGCCGTCGCCCCGGAAGTAACGCAGTCCAAGATCGTGAGCAGCTTTCGGTTCGGTTTGCGCGATTTGCTTGAGCTTGGCGATACTGGGATCCTCACGGTCCGTGTCATCGTCCACGGTTTCCGTGGAGATGGCATCCTTGGAACGGTACGAACATCCCGTATCGTCGCAAACGCGCACCTGTCCAGGCGGCGGGGGGGCGTCATCAGGCGGTGGCGTCTGCGCCCAGGCAGGCAGCGCCCCCGCAGCCAGCATGAGCGAAAAAGAAGACATCAACAGGCAGGATTGCAGTTTGATTTTCATTCGATTACCGTTGGTCGGGTTTGTCAAACTGTGAATGTTAACAGCACTTCAATCGGCCCAAAATAAAACCGCCTGCGGCTTGCGACCAGGCGGTTTGTGTGGGAAAAAGCAGCGGCGATCAAGCCTCGGCCGTAGCCACCTTGGCGGCGCTGGCCGTCAGTTTTTCCTTGATGCGGGCCGAGCGGCCACTGCGCTCGCGCAGGTAGTACAGCTTGGCGCGGCGCACGTCCCCACGCCGCTTGACCACGATGCCGGCAATCAGCGGGCTATAGGTCTGGAAAGTGCGCTCCACGCCTTCGCCGTTGGACATCTTGCGCACGGTGAAGGCGCTGTTCAGGCCCCGGTTGCGCTTGGCGATGACCACGCCTTCGTAAGCCTGCATACGCTTGCGGCTGCCTTCCACCACATTGACGCTGACGATTACCGTATCGCCCGGCGCGAATTCCGGGATTTTTTTGCCCAAGCGGGCCATCTCTTCTTGTTCGAGAGTCTGGATCAGGTTCATCTGTAATTTCCTGCTCGATCATGCGCGCGCTACGCTAGGGGCGGCAGCCGGGCGAAGATTGGGACAACGCTCCAGCCTGGGTCGTTTGTTTTACGGTGCCGCGGCCGGCAGAGGATCGAAAACTTTTAATTATAGCCGCAGATACGCTTCGTCCTTGGGGCTCAGCCGCCCGGCGGCGCGGGCGGCGGCAATCAGGTCTGGACGCGCGGCGGCGGTGAGTGTCAGCGATTGCTGGCGCCGCCAGCAGTCGATGTGCGCATGGTGGCCCGACAGCAGTGCCTGCGGCACGGACGCGCCGCGCCATCGTTCGGGCCGGGTGTAGTGGGGGCTGTCGAGCAGGCCGTCCAATGCGGGATTGAAACTCTCGATTCGGCTGCTTGCCGGGTCGTGCAATACACCCGGCTGCAGGCGGGCCACGGCGTCCAGCAGCGCCAGCGCGGCAATCTCGCCGCCGGAGAGCACGAAGTCGCCCAGGCTGATCTGGTGCGTGACATGGGCGTCGATGAAACGCTGGTCGATGCCTTCATAGCGCCCGCAAACCAGAATCGCTCCCTGGCCAACCGCCCAGCGTTCGACCAGGCCGTGGTTGAGCTTTTGGCCCGCAGGCGAAAATAGCGCGACGGGCGCGGCTTGTCCGTCGGCCCGGATCGCCTCGACGCAGCGCGCCAGCGGTTCGGCCAGCATCACCATGCCGGGGCCGCCGCCAAAAGGCCGGTCGTCCACGCGCCGGTACAGGCCATCGGCAAAGTCGCGCAGTTGCCAGAGCTTGACCTGTATCTGTCCGCTTTCGAAAGCGCGGCGGGTCACCCCCGCCGTCATGAAGGGCGCGAACAGTTCCGGGAACAACGTGATGATGTCAAAACGCATGCCGCATCATCCCAGAAATAGCGCGTTGAACGTGGCGAGCCCCTCTGGGCCGTCTGCGATCCGAAGTGGTCTCGAAGAAAAGGCCCTAAAGCAAACGGCTCCCATTGGGAACCGGGCGATCACAACCAGCCAGAACAACCTTGCCGTCAAGGTCGTGCACGCCCGTCACCAATACTTCCGACTTGATGCCGGCAACCCGCTTGGGTTCAAAGTTGCACACACATAACACTTGCCGCCCGACCAGGCTATCGGGGGTGTAGTGGTCGGTAATCTGGGCGCTGGATTGGCGTATGCCCAAGGGCCCAAGATCAATGGACAGGATATAAGCCGGTTTGCGGGCTTTGGTATTGCATTCGGCGTGGATCACGGTGCCGACACGTAAATCCACTTTTTCAAAATCGGCCCAATCTATCGTTGTCATGGCATGCGGATATGGAAATCAGGCATTGTGCACGGCTGCCGGGTCAGCCCCGCAACTGCCCTTGCTCCGGCCGGCATGCTATTGCAGCGATCCCCAGCGCGCCACGGCAGGTTCCGCCGATGCCCATCTCCAGCTCTGATCTTGTTGCTGGCAGGCGTTGGCGACGAACCACCAAGCCGGGGCGTCCGGCCCGTCGCCATCCGTCAGGGAAAACACAAACTCCTTGCAATGCGTCAGCGCCGTGTCGAATGCGCGCGTGACGCGGATTTGGCCGCGGCCGTTTTCCAGCGGCAGGATGTGCTTGACCTGCCAGGGCGCTGATGCATCCACCGACAACTCGCCCACCAGTTGCGCGATTTGGTCTTGCTGGTCTCGATGCAAGCCGCGCATATAGCGTTTCACGGCTTCGTCGGTGGCGGCCTGCACCGCAATGCCGATGCCGATGCCGACGGCCGGATTGGCCGTTACCGCGCCGGTGGTGATGCCGGCCAGGGCGCCGCTGGCCGTGCCGATGGAGGCGCACCCGCTGACCGCGCCGATGACGCCCGCGCAGGCCAGCAGCGCCAGCCCGATGCGTTTCATTGCAATGCCCCCCAGCGCTCGGTGGCCGGCTCGGCGGAAGCCCATTTCCAAATTTTGTCGTCCCGGCAAATCGCCGCAACGTAAAACCCGCTGGCAATGGGTGCCGCCGCGTCGGCGGCCGTGGTGTCAACCGAGAAAACGATTTCCTTGCATTCGAGCTTGCCCGTGCTGATGGTGCGGCTGACCGTGACGCGGCCCTGCTGGTCGTCCTCGATCGGCACGGTGTGTGAAACGCGCCAGTTGGCCACTGCGCCTGTGCCCAAGGGACCGGCGGCGGTGGCGATGGCGTCCTGGGTTTCGGTATGCACAACGCGCTCGGTGTACTGCACGCCGGCTTTTGCCGCGGCGACCGCGCCCAAGCCGATGCCGGTGGCAACGGCGGCGTTGTCCGTGACTTTGGCGGCGAGCGCCGCGCCGGCGATGCCGGCGCCCGTGGTCGCAGTCTCGGAATACAGGGAGGTACAACCGCTTGCGCAAACGCCCAAAACCGCGGCGGCGACCATGATCCAAATCCTCGAATGGCACATCATCGATACCCTATTCCCTATTGGATGACATTCCCGGAGTTTACCTTCACACATGCCTGAGCGGCAAGTCGATTTTGCAAAAAATGTAGCAAAGAACATGCAACCAGCATCGCTTGCGCGCGGTTTGCGAGACTTGCTTCACGCTTTCAGATATTCCGCCCGCCCGCCCAGCCAGCGTTGGACATGGCGGCGTGCCAGCGCGGGGTGCCGGTCGAGCATGATGGGCGCGGCGCGGCGCGCCCAGGCCAGGATGGGGTCGTCCTCATGCAGGTCGGCAAAGCGCAGCAGCGCCGCGCCCGATTGGCGCGCGCCGAGGAATTCGCCGGGGCCGCGGATGGCCAGGTCGCGCCGCGCGATTTCGAAGCCGTCGTGCGTTTCGCGCATCGCCTGCAAGCGCGCGCGCGCGGCGGCGCCCAGCGGCGCGCCGTCTGGCGTGCCGTACAGCAGCACGCAGGCCGAGGCGGTGGCGCCGCGCCCGACCCGTCCGCGCAACTGGTGCAGTTGCGCCAGGCCAAAGCGTTCGGCGTGCTCGATCACCATCACGCTGGCGCTCGGCACGTCGACCCCGACCTCGATCACGGTGGTGGCCACCAGTACCGGCAGCTGGCCGGCCGTAAAGCGCGCCATGACGGCTTTTTTCTCCGCCGCCGGCACGCGCGAATGCAGCAGGCCGACCTCGCGCCCCGGCAATGCGGCGGCCAGTTCGGCTTGGGTTTCGATGGCGGCGCGCAGCTCTTGCGCGGGGGTGGCCGCGGCGTCAAGCGCTTCGGCGTCGGGCGTGTCAATCAGCGGACAAACCCAGTAGATTTGCCGCCCGGCTTCGGCCCAGCCGCGCACGTGGGCGATGACCTCGGCGCGCCGGCGCTCGTGCACCAGTTTGGTGACCACCGGCGTGCGGCTCGGCGGCAGTTCGTCGAGCGTGGACACGTCCAGGTCGGCGTAATAGCTCATCGCCAGCGTGCGCGGAATGGGCGTGGCCGACATCATCAAAAAATGCGGCTCGCGCGCTGGGCCCGAGGTTTGCGCGGACAGCTTGCGGCGCAATTCCAGCCGCTGCTGCACGCCGAAGCGGTGCTGCTCGTCGATCACGGCCAGGCCCAGCCGGGCGAAGCGCACCTGCTCGCCGATGACGGCGTGCGTGCCCACCGCCAGCGCCGCGTCGCCGCTTTCGAGGGCGGCCAGTTGCGCGGCGCGTTGGCTTTTTTTCTGTCCGCCGGTCAGCCAGGCGACGCGCTTGTTCAGCGGCGCGAGCAGGGGTTCGAGCCACGCG
>Ga0209629_10003449_pt1 | contig 11318 bp, 3 predicted proteins | sample TergutCu122P5_FD_187286 | JGI IMG/M metagenome (GOLD analysis project Ga0209629, IMG submission 187286) | Cubitermes ugandensis P5 segment gut microbial communities from Kakamega Forest, Kenya - Cu122 P5 (SPAdes) (version 2) | ecosystem: Host-associated > Arthropoda: Insects > Digestive system >...
GCCATGCCGGCTACCTGATCAAGTATAGCTATAACTATTATTATTCGTTTAGAGTCGACTAGTTATTTTTAATTCCGAACGAATGCGTGTCGCATTCGTTCGGAATTAAAGATGACTAGTCGACTGTGTCACCTGGCAAAGTAAAATATGTACTGCCAGTAGCACAATATTTCGTACCTGTCTTGTTCTTTTATATGAATAAGATTTGAGCCACTTATGAATGAGACTGGGTTTCAAAATGACGCAACTATTAATTGTGAAGTTATACTTAACAAAATGTCTGCATCCGTCACCGTCCTTATTGCTTAAGAGGACACTGGCGTAGAAACATGGTGGCCATTGCCAGTAGTTACAAGAATGTTATGAATAGCTCAAACGACGTAACGTGTTCTTCTAATGCCATGTTCGGAAGGTGGTCTGCTCTCTCGCTATGATTGAATACGCTTGTTGATGCACCAAGACTGCTGGCTCTGTCGGTGGCCACAGATCAGACTTAGAACCCTGCGGTCCGCAAGCCGGGAACACTGGAGGAAATATTTTAAATCAGTGACTCTCTCTATATGTTTGTTACATTGGTTGATTCATTAAAGAAACAGGACTGTGAACATTTCCCATTGTCTGACGCATACATGGTACACACGAATTATCTGTCTGTCCGGAGTAACACATTAGCTCGCTCTACTAGGCCCTAATAGAATAGGATTTATAATACTGCTTTGTTTGATGAGGGAAGCAGAAGCAGCTTTCGAAACGTCGTGTATAATCATTTATAACTCAGCTTTTCTTAGTCCTTATCACTTATTTACCATTTGTTTGAACCTTTTTTGGATGTGCATTTATTTATGCATACAAAATCCGTGTTCGTATGCCTCATGATTCGTTTGGTTTTATAAACGATTATAATTATGTACCTTGTCGATAGAAAGGTTTCGGTTGGAAGTTATATAAAGGCGTTGCTCATTATGTTACTTAACCTTTTAAAGCCTAACGACATATATATATGTCGTACCACAGCGCCAACATCCAGACGCTACATTTTAAATATTTATTCAACAAATATACATACTGAATATTTTAAACATGCTGCATAATCTCCGTTTTTTCTCCTCAAAATGCCGTTTATTTCATAATGCTACCTAGTTTGGTTCCTGTATTATTCGCATTTTACCTACAGAGTGTGCTAAAATTTAAATGTAAAATTCCGGCTCCAAAAGGTTAAACATATGTATCTTTATTTTTTGTTATAGGCTTTGAAATCCACACAACAATTTAAGTGGCAGACAGTAGACCAGTAACGAATAACAAGTAACACGAAGTACGAACAAATAAAATATTAAAAGCGAATTATCATTATTATGAAACATATAAGTTATAAAGTTTGTGAGAAATGTTGTGTAGAGACAGCTGTCAATAAAGTGATAGAATAAGAATTGTGAAACGAGATTTTACTACTGTTCTTGCAATTCCTCTCAGCCATTACCTCGTAATAGCTTCTGAACACAAAATACTCTGCTCACTGGTACTCACGTCAAGGCTTACACGCCACACTCTGGCGGAGAAACAATGCCCTCAGTAGATGCATTTTGTGTTTCTTGAAACCAAAATTGATTGGAAATGATGTCGAAGAAAGGGGTCATGCCTTACACTTGCCTTGAAACTGAGGAAAACCCGCTGTCAACGTGAACAGTCTTGTCCGCTAGGACATGACGTTTCGCTGACTGGTATCTAGGAACCTACGTTTCGTAATATCTTGCTACTTCTGTTTGCGGTGTGCAGAAGAAGGTTTGAAGCTGGCACCTACCCAGTTATGAACGCTTCCTGTTCGCTACGCACATGTTATTATATTACTATTTCTTTTAACTAAAAACATCAAATGAAGGGAACGCCAAATTCAGTATTCAATTCCAACTTCCCCTGGGACTTGGGGATTTTTTTTTTCGATTGAGAATGGGCTATGCAATGTCGCTGTTCTGCTTCTTTCACACAACCGCGAAAGTAATAGAGAACATTCGTACCAAAATACTGTGATAAATGCAAGGGTAAATTTTACCACTTACGTAGTACAGAAAATATACAGCACATCGAAGTACATATGAGTGGCATACTGAAGTCTAGTTCGTATATTTCTGTGTCTGTACATTACCAGAGTCCTCCTAACTATCACAAATAAAGGAGTGGTTATAAATTTGATGATAATGATAAGAATAAAGATCTGTGTGATATTAACGAACAGAATTCAATAAAATGCAGGCAATTTGTATCGATCGTGAAAATTGTGTCAAAAACTCTCTATTCTCCTCGTTAAATCTTTGGCCCCGACAAGATGATTGACGTTGCACACGCTTGCTCCTTGATTAATGTTATTTTCATAGCGCTGTGATACTTGGAGACCGCGCTGCTTGAATACATCACAAATGAATCTTTGTTTCCACCAACTCACGTGCCTTTCGTAATGGATCCGAACATTTCTTGGAAAGTGGTATTTTGTGGTTGGCTCATCGAAGGGATAAAATTAGAATTAGATACGTAATCCTTTCAGAATTTGGTTGCGAACGACTCATTAGATTTAATATTATTATTATATTTATTATTGCTTCGTACTTCGCTGTAGATTATGCTTCGGCTATCAACGTACGTAAAAGGAAGAGGTGCCACGACTGGTTTATTTGACAGGTGCTTCGATTATTGTTCATTTGTACAAGAAACCGAGTGAAGAGTTGCCGTGTTGTTTCCAGGGCTTGTGTATATGACAAGCATTCGTACTTGCAAGAACTAATATTGTCTTGACAAGTAACAAGTACTGGTGTTTGCCTTGACTTGCGTGACGTTTATCGACAGTCGGTGTGAAACTGACCGGTGGCTAAAATTTGTACAAGTACACTGTTCCCTGGAAGTTGTCTGTTATCGACAGGTGAGAAATGTGTGTCATATGTGGGTAACGGAGTTCTTTCTCGTGGAAAAAGCGGTGGGCGCATGATGTTGAACATTGACCTCCGAAAAGTATTAAAACTGAGTGGAGGTATGCGGCTTCCATCCAAAATGCCTTTATAACGTGGGCAGGGACAACTTCACTTTAAAACCGAAGATGTCCGATCAAAAGGCAGAAAAATATTGTATTTCCGCCATAGTCAAAGTTAAGAGCAAAGAATTGCTCTCCCACATCCAGATTTAATTCCCAAGAACGGTATAAGTGCAGCATCGTGGTACTGTTACACAAAAGAACGTTACACAGAGCAAAAAGCTCGGAACACCTGCCGATCTGCTGTCTGAAGCTTTTCGTGGGAGTAGCTGCTGCGTTATTTAGTCAATGTAGAACAAGACGGCTTCTTCCACGACCTTCCAATTCTTTGAGTACTATTCCGTAGTCATTCGTTGTTGTGCGGTATAGTATGTGTTACTGACGTCTTTAAATAAACAACAATTAAATGCACCGAGCCTTAGAAGATTGCAAATTGACAGTCTTTAAAGGTACAGATAGGAAAGTACACAAAAGTTGTATGACACAACATGGAGAGGCAGATTAGCATACGCGTGTAGCTGGTACTCTACTTATCTCATTTGACACTCTAATATGTCCGACTACTCGGTTATCTTGTGAATGTGTACAAGTGTACTTCGGCTGCAGCCTCGATTTTATATATTGTGGATTGATATGAAACCGAAATATTAAGTAACCCTAGATAACTAGAAATCACTTTTACTCTGTTCCGTTTCAGTGTATAGGTCTATTTTAACCGTAAGAGTACGCGTATAGTGCAGGCAGATTCAGGTACCGACTCCGATTCCGAGAATCGGCGCCAGTCGGCGCAAAGCGTAGTGCAGGCAGATTCAGGTTCCGACTCCGATTAAGAGGGTTGACGCCAGTTGGCGCATAGAATGTCCTTTGTCGGCGGGGCTATCCAGATAATCTGAGTCAGACGGTTGACCGGAATGATTTCCTCATTCTTGTTCCGACTCTTGGAATTGGAGTCCGAACCTGAATCTGACTGCACTATACGCGTACCCTAAGTCTGCATGCTTGTTGACCGAGGTGCCGCCCATCAACATCATAGTCATCTCCCTGCAGATGGGCGTGTAGGCCGAAACATGTTGCAGGATAATAAAATGTAGTTGTGAAATACGGATTTTTTAAGGCAACGGTAAAGGTAAAGTTCTTCCCGTAACATGCCAGAGAGTGTAATTATGGCTTTACTGGTTCCTGACCTCGACGCTAGATTGGGGTGAGTGTTCAGTGCCACGTTCCAGCCGTTTTACCCCCGGGAAAGATATGCAATACGCATTTTACAAGGCTCGTTGGGCCACAGGACCGTTCTGTACAGGTGTGGAGAAGAGAAAATATCTCGCCCCCTCCGAGGTTCGAACCCCGAGATGTCAAGCCCGTGGAGAGTCTGTACCGACTGCGCTATCCCGGCACTCACCGCTTCTGTTACATCATTATAGATAAATACACAACGCCGTATATCGCATGGACTGCAAAGAATGGTCGCAGCGTTGTTGTTAAATTACATTTTTTTAGGATAAAAAATTTAAAATTTTAAATAAAACAGTTTTGAATTTAAGGAACCTTAATATCCCACCGCTATAGTTAGTGTCATATTAGATGCTGACATGGGCAGTGCAAGTGTTTAGGAGTATTTCGTCATCAGAAAGTTCCATTTCTTTTACTTAACTTAGCGGTAACAAGTACTTTCACCGCAACGGCATAAGACCTACGTATAGCTCGATAGTCATCAAAATGAAGACAAAAAAAAAATCGTTCCTTACCGCTTTCGGAGTAAGAAACATTCCTGTAGCAAATACAGTAGCTTTGTTCCTGTTCTTGATTAAACAGCAGGCCATGAAGCACAAGGGTGTCTACGTATAACTACACACATGCTTAAGTTCGACAGTGGGTGGGAACGAGTGGTCCTCCTGACGCCCCGGCCGTTTAAACCCTCTGGGAAAGAATCTTCCGTACCCATTGAGAAGGGGGCTGTCGGACCCTCTGTATCCTTTGGAGAAAAGAAGAATTTCTTGTAATATCCGGGGATCGAAAACGGGTTCTGATTGTGTTCCGATTCTTACCTTCATCACTACACTGACTGACCTACCCTGGCTGCTCTTTGTTATGGATATCAAATTGTTAATCACGATTAGAAAAATGTTAGGTGTTTAGTCCAGAAATCCAAGCAAAATTCGTCGATAGCAAACAAGAGTGAAGATCTTGAATATTACAGAAGAAAGTGGTGGCAGAGGGACTGTGCTTTAATAGGACAGGCTCCTCCCCTGCTGTTTCAATTTACAAATACTATGTTTTATGTGCGGATTGCAGATTTCTTCCTGAAGGCTACACAGCATAAATTATCTTCCCGTTGAACGCGACAGCACAGCAAAGCGCGATTAAAGTGTGTGAACATCGTATAATTACATGAAACAGTTGAAGGAAGTACATGAATTGCGTTCAAGATTATATCGCAGGTTCCGCAACGTGTTTCTGTAATTCTGAGAGTGGCTTGCAGTGTAGGGCATAACATTTTCTTGTTAAGAAGCCACGGTGTACGGGTGGATGCGTGGACTAGTTTGATCTGGCTCAGGATAGGGGCAAGTCGGGGCGCTCCTTTAAACGCGGTAACGAACCTTCGTGTTCCATAAAATGCGGGGAATTTCTTGACTAGCTGAGGAAATTTTAGCTTTATAAAGAGGAATTAGTTCCGTGGAGTTAATTGGTTAGCTAACTAACAATATTGTGTCTGATATTGTCCATTGTCTGAGGAATATATGGTGCATGTTTTTTAATTTAGTTAGAAGAAGGGCGAGTTTAGTAGATATTTTTCATTACTCAGTTTAGAAACTGCTCTCGTCTTATTTGATTTTCAAAACACTGAACATTAAGGCATAAGAAACAGTCGTTGCTGTTGAGTTTGACGTTTTTAAAACACGTTTGTTTGCTGACAATGTCCCCCGCACTCCTAGTTAAGTGTAAGTAGTTTGAACCGAAGTGCTCAGAGGCGTTCGGACTGAAAACGTTGGTCTAGGTGTAACATGCTAGATTAGGGAACTTGAGAGGTTGGTGCACCGACCGTCCTGCCTAAGGTTTTTGTGATTTACAGTACTCCTTCTGCGGAATGTGTGGGAAATTAGCACCTTCTTCCAGTCTTATGTTTGTATCATTCGCCACTCTTTTATCGTTATATAATCTGCAATAATGACAACATCGTTAAATGAATAAAAAATAGCGACATAGAAGGAGCACTGAATATCTTTGGAATGAGAATGAACGCCTCTCCTGTCCGAATAAAATTCCGTATCTCCTAAAAACCAATTAATCTGAGCGGGCGGTACTTTTCAATTTACTTATTAAGCGATGGAGCGTTATGTTTGTATTGGTAAAGCCGCTGACGGCCGCTCAGAGAGATGAATGATGTTTTACATAGACTAATCGTGTTCTTGTATAGAGAAACCCAACTACTAAATCATATCAGTAGACACAGACGTTAATAATTGTTTAACGAGCATGTTACACAGCAAAATTAGTAGCTTAGTTAGTCATGTCAGAAAGGAAAGATTCACAAACTTGCGGTAACTGTCACCCAGGCAGGGCAGGGCAGGGTATTTCAATTCAGCCTTTCTTCACCTGTTGTTACTGTCGTGCGGAACAAGTGAATGCTCGCTTTCTTGCCAGGCCGTCGCTCTGATTGGACATACGAGTAGACATGACAGCAGAATTTACCCTGTATTACAGTGTGCCTTCCATCTTGCATTGTACACGTAGAAACCAGAACACCTGTAATGCTATGTACCCTATGCAGTAGATGTAATCAAGCTCTGTATGGGCTTACTTTGTACTGACCCTTTAAATCAAGTTTTGATAAATGTCGATCTCCAGGTTGACTTGGTCCCACGTATTTTCCGTGGTTTGTTTGTTTTTTGCGCGACACTCTCCAGTAGGCCAGAACCTCCTCATTGACGAGGTTTCTAGATCACACGGAACGACGCATCACAGTCGGTAGGACTCCTCTGGACAAGTGATTAGCTCGTTGCAGAGACCTCTACCTGATAACACATAACACAATATACAGACATCCTTGCCCCTGGTGGGATTCGAGCGGCCGCAGACCTACGCCTTAGACCGCGCGGCCATTGGGACCGGCATTTTCCGTGGTAGGTATATTTAATTTATATTTGCTTTTGCTGTGCTGAAATACCTAGCTGCTTCAGAATTAGACTACACTGCATATTGCCTGCAGAGTGCAGTGGGATTTTGTTTGATTGTTAAGATCGCAACTTATTACCGCAATGTATAGCATTTACGGGTTGGTCTGTACAATACACTGCAGGTACCGTGTGCGTTGCTAGATGTAGAAATTTAATTTTCATGTGTTACTTAAATCAGCTCCATACATCGAAAATTAAACAGAAAAGCAAATATTTCAGTTTATTTTGAAAAGTCTGCTATGTTTTGTATTTTTAGAATTAATGGTTAAATCGCCTTTTCTTTCTTAGATTAACAGTGAAAAGAGACTGCAGGCTTCCACTGCGATGTATTTCATGCCTTCGCTCTTCTGGGATGTTACGCGACGTAAGAACGAAAGCCTTTTTTATAATGATTCTGATCGACAGAGTTGTTTTAGCTGCTAGGCAAATAGTACCTGCTCTAACCACTTGGCTACCTTTGAAGAATTCACATTTTTATGACTGAATCACTAATTTTACTGCAGGAAGCTTATAGTGAGATTGAAATAAAGGATGGATTATGTAGGCGTAAGTCAGAAATTTTGAAATGAGTACTGAATGAGCTCAAAGACTTTGTGGCACAACGCGAGATGGGATGCTGTTTGCGGCTGATATCCACGTGACGTCGTTCCCAACGCAATTCATTGTATACCTCTCACAGTTACTGCTGCCTCCGTGATCTGTGCGTAATGTACTGCGGGGTTGTGTTTCCGGTTTAGAGAAATATAGGTATTTCTAACTATGGCCGGCGCGGGGATTCGACGCTCCATTCCTAGAAAGTTCGTTGTGTAGCATAGTCACCATATTCAGAAATTCACCTGTCCTTTATGGCTCATTATTCACGGATGTATGAGGTATTGCAATAATTTCTGGAAATCTGAATATGCCACTAAATAAACAAGAGAGTCTTTATTGAGTGTGCCGTTCGTACTAATACGGTTCCTTTACCTCTAACGCGAAAGCAGAATTTCACCTGTCCTAAACACGCGAAGTTTCATGTAAACTTTGCAGAAACTTTTTGTTATGCTACTAGGCAATCTTTAACAACATTTACGGTTTTTGTGTCGAAAATATTTCACTTGGTCGGTTGTTGTTCCTTATATATTTTTAAATGATTTGAGTGCGTTTTAACAGGCATATTAATTAAGTGTATTTTTCCAAGATCCCTGCACTAATTAGTACTGTAGTACTGCCAGGATTTGGTGATCCCTTACACCCGCGCTTAGCGCCGTTCTCAGAACGGTACAGTGTTTATGAAGCACGCTGGCAGGTGCAAATTTTACTTATTTACATGTCGTATGAAAGGTGATACTACGACCTGATGTCAAGATCTGGTAATAGCGCTACATTCTCCTATGTACGCTGTGTCTTTCTGCGTCACAAATAGGTGCAGTTAGAGCGTACTATAACCCAGCATGACTGTGATGTTTTCCAAATTTATAAAGACATCAACCCAACAACCTGACAAAGCGCGCGTCCACTTTTCTTCATAATGCAAATTTTCTTTGCGAATGTCTGTACCAAACTTACATTCCTTTCCTCTTATGAAGAGGTCGTGAAATATACATATCTTATGGAGACAGGAATCCTCACCAAATCTCGAACACGAAAGCTTGGTCGCTCATGCTTTTGGCGTCCTTTATACTAAGGTGGAGGGTCAATTTGTTAACTGTCCGCGAAAGGTCGAGTACGGCATGTAACGTAAGCATATGGTCCTAATAAGCTCTCAGTATCTCGACTTTTCATGGATCTGTTATGCACTTGCTTTGTTGTGCACATTTCATATTTAATATATGCACTGTGTGACACCCGCTGCACATTATGGTGCATTCGGCAGTAATAGGGTTTCTTCGCTTATGCTATACAATACAATTTTACTAAATACGGGGGGATGGAAGAGTTTTATTAGCTGAGGTCAAATTGGTGAAAAATATAAATGAATAGCATTCAGGTTCTTTTGGTTCATAATCTATCTAATCGTATGGATTTACTGTACTAAACAAGTAGAATGAAATGGTTTACAAGGGGTGATTCTTACTTTGGTCACTGGATGTGAGAGGGGGTTGCAAAATATGAACGAGCAAGAAATATAATTTTACGAAATGCTGTATGAGAGCTAAGATTTGGATGAGTTGTTCGGAACGACCTATTAATATCAGTGGTGTGAACAGATCAGATCTACGAGTATTAAAACAGAAGAGGCTACAGTGCGTATAAGAGACGCGTGGCGGAAGAGGCGAATGGAAGCCACCACCACACGGAGATCTGCAGAGTAGTGTCAACCATGTGCAAACTGAATGGTCACTATAGGTAACAACAAGTTCAGCTATGAAAACTTTGCACTTTTCCCATGAAGAATGTACCTTTGCTTTATGATTCTCAGAATTAGTAGGTTGGTACCAACGTTTCGGAGGTACCTGCTGTCGTTACCTTCGTTGGAGACTAAGTTCGAGAGAGCGGGATCCTCCGTTACGCTGATAACTAGCACGAAATTACACGAAGCCACAGGCCAGAACACAATTACCTAAATTTTCACCGCTGTGAAGAACTCAATTTTCAAAATTACACCAGGACCCCCGCAACAAGTCACAGACCATAACTGTAGTATCCTGTAGCGATAGTCACTCCAACCTTGTGTTTGTTCATTCCAGGCGCTGTAAAATATCCTTGCGAGATTTGAGACTTTCACAGCAGTGTTGTCTGAATTAAGGTTCGTGTTTTCTGGAACGTGACGTCGTGTTGACTGGTCAACTTACTGACGGTTCTGAAATGTTGCAGTACTTTCATCGTCAGGGCCAAGTAGTCCTGCAAGACTGGAACTTCTTGACCCTGAAGATGCAAGCAGTATGTTTCGATGAAGCCTTATTTCCCACCTACCATATTAGACAGCAGCATAACACAGCGGCAGCAGTAAGAATGTTCTGGTTCTTGGTTGTACTGTGCAGTGAAAGTAATAAGATGGACAGCGGTCCGCGTGATTGAGAGGCCTGGGGTAAGCAGAGTACATTGAACATATGCTTGGTGGACGGGGGGAGAAAAGGATTCATAAAATCACTCTACCTGATATTTGCCAATAAGTTGTCTTCACTGCTCCCTCAGCAAGGATGCATTGTGCCAAGACACTTGGCCTTCGATAGGAAGTCTCCTATCCTACCTCACATGATACACAAATTCCTTCGGCCTGTAGACCCTTACTCGATGGATACTGGGGCCCATTTCTTCGTGGATAGAGCGTCCGGGGCTGGGAGTTGACCACTAACCCAATCTTTTACCAATGTTAAAAGTCGGTGGAGGTAACTTCCACTCCCCCACAAGTTTTTCATGTCGTGCACAGGGACTTTACCTTAGCCTCTACCTGTAACCAGTCCTACACTGAATTATCCGGGCGTTTAGATTAGTTGCTGACGGCAGTTACGAATGAAATGATGATAACAGCAATAATAGTAATAGCAATATTATTTGTATTAAACATGCTGACTGAACGGCTACAAGAGCCAGTTACACAGTAAGCACAAACAAATAACGAAAGAGAAAAACGAAGAACTGTGTACGCGTGCCTATAAAAGACATTTCCAGTAACTGTGCACTGTATAAATACTATAATAATGCTAATAACAAGCAAGCATACTATATTTTTTCTCAGCGTAAATTCGATATAATAATAATAATAATAACAATAATAATAATAATAATAATACGTATTGTAATTTCGTAATGCGTATTGTAAAAAAGGGAAATAAAAATACGAAACGTTTAGCCTATACGTCACTAGTACGTCCCATTCTCGAATATGGGGCGGCGTGCTGGGATCCAAACAGGGAATGTCAGATAAGTGCCTTAGACCTAGTACAAAATAAAGCTGCTGAATTTGCGCATCATTCGGGAGGCTCAGACTGGGAATCTCTGGCGCAGCGGAGGAAGATAGCACGCATGTGTGCGCTCTACAAAGCGTACACCGGTGACAGGGCGTGCAAGGCGATAGGAGATAGATTAGAGGCGCCAAGCTACTTAAGTAGGGTCGATCATCATTGGAAAATCAGATCCAGAAATAAAGAACAGACATAGGGAAATACTCCTTTGTGAATAGGTCCATTACTGACTGGAAC
>Ga0209629_10003450_pt1 | contig 11317 bp, 9 predicted proteins | sample TergutCu122P5_FD_187286 | JGI IMG/M metagenome (GOLD analysis project Ga0209629, IMG submission 187286) | Cubitermes ugandensis P5 segment gut microbial communities from Kakamega Forest, Kenya - Cu122 P5 (SPAdes) (version 2) | ecosystem: Host-associated > Arthropoda: Insects > Digestive system >...
CTCTAACAGAAATGAGTATCAGGTGTATTTCCTGGGGGTAAAGGCGGCCGGTGCGTAAGGCTGACAACCTTACCACCATCCTGTGCCGTTGTCATGAAATCTGGGAACCTTAACTTCCTGGAACCCTGGAACCTTGTATTGTTCAGTGGTTATTTGTGTTTCTCTGATCCATATCAGATATGGATGACTGACAGCATCATTTGGTTTGCTTTTGTTGTTACTGTGATTCATTTTGGATTTCATGATATCATGGGGTAAACAATGAAATACACTTCTGTGTGAACACACTTTGTGAAGACATATATAAAGTGCATGAGATTTTATATTGTTAATTCAGTCAGAACTGTGACAAAAGTTTCACTGCAGATTGAATATTCATGTCTTTTGCAAGACGCAGAGTCATATCTCTGGTTATATATTATACATTTAAATAGTTTTATGAAGGAATTCTGCAAATACTTGATGAATCAGGTCAGTGGTTTTGTTTGAGAGGTTTAGTTGATTTGAATTTCAGTCGTTACTGTCTGTTATCACTGAGGCTTATTCACAGTTGAGACCAGCTAATAAAGAGAAAGTGGAGCGTAGAATTGGCCAGTCTTGACCATTCTGCCATTTGTACCAGTGACAATGTTACAAGTTATCTGGAAATTATACAAGTTTTCTCAGCTTGAACATTAGGTGCCACAGAAATTGCTTTATTTGATGGGTACCTCAGCTTTTCAAGAAGGACTGTGTTCCATATGCTATTAGAGGGTAGAAGTGGGTTAATAGCTGTAACACAGGAAGGGCCAGTGCCTTCTTCCTATGTTAAGTTTCATCACTAACACAGCTGTATGATTCCTTATGGACTGCATTGGAGTGGATGCTGTGATAGGTGCAGTGTGTTGTCAACTGCAGTTACTGTTGTAAATAACTTTCAGGCAAGACAGTTGGCCTGACTTTTGCTGCAGAGCTTTAATTTAAGATGAAATTTAGATAGTAATTTTGTTATTGTTATTGCTTAATTCACTTCATGCCATTTAGTGTCTTCCTTTCAACACCCACGTCATCCTGGACAGTCACTTCCAGACCTCAGATCTGATTTTGAATTGGATAGTGGAGACTCAACTGATTCACTCATTGATGAGGCTGAAGAATATCTGCGTCGTTCTATTGATTCAATACTCACGGGAACAGACTGGAGTCGAGTTGGACGGCGCAGGCAGAACCGCAGGCATTCTGAACCAGATCCTGTGCGAGGTATGACATGGTAGTACAATGATAATGTAATTGTGGGTTCAACAAGCATTGTGGGTGAAAATGTGTTAAAACAGACTTGACAAGATTTTCCCCATACCTGTGGGCTCATTGTATAAACATTGTTAAATGCATAAGGAACAAAGAAAGCTTGTATTTTCTTCACATTTTAATATCTAAAATCATGGTGCCCTGTTTTACACATTTAAATACATACAGTTTGGCTTTCTTAAAGGAGAATTTATTTGGCAGACCTTGTAAGTGAATTTGCATTATCATATGACACAGAATGGACAAAATATTCCATTACTGTATAGAGTGCCATATATTGTACATAGTCTGTTGGACTGCCTGCATTGCATTCAGTGTTGATTGTCATTACATCATCATGTTGTAAACAACCTGTCAGGTTTAAATGGTCCTTATTCTTCCTGGATGTAAGAAATATTGATTTTGAAAATGTATCCAATTGGAAAAATGCAACACCTGATTATAGCAGAGGAACCCAGACCATTGTTCCTAAAATTTAATGCAGAAAAATTTGCATAGGCACACTAGTTTTTTAATAACTGGGCACATGTTATGCTGCAGAGTTTGTACCACCACAGTCTGCTCAGCCATTCTTACCCAGAATTCCTCGTGACCTCAAACTGGACTACTTTGTGAAAGTGATCACAAGTGAGGGAAGAGTAATGGTTGGACGAGTTCGATATGTCGGTTTGGTTTCTGGCAAGTCTGACCCCCATGTTGGTGTTGAACTGCCACAAGATATGGGAGATTCAGATGGTGTTTTTCAAGGACGCAGGTATTTTGACTGGTAAGTAATATATCATGTTCATCCTATAACCTGCCATGAAAGCATAGAGGAGGAGTAGAGGTATAGCTGTCTTCTTTATTTAATCTCAGATAAATGGGGGTGGGTGGTCAGTGCCTTGCCCCATTGACTTTACCCATTGTATGGGAAGCTGGTTGGGCCCCAGAGTTGACCCGGACAGGTCAAGAAACTCTCGTGCAAAAATCGGGAGCGTTCAGAATCCATGCAACTACATGTTGGGAGAACTAGGTCATATTTTCATTTTACTGACTGAAGATATTTTTGTTATGTGATTGCATATAAACAGTGTTACATATAGCCTCACATTCAGTGGCTGCTGAAGGCTGTTTCCTCAGGTGTAAAGTGTTCAAGTCATACACCTGTACCTGCACTCCTCCATATGCCTGGTGGCATGCACTGGGACAGTTTTACATGCACCTTGTATAAACACTGCTTGGAAGGACTTAACATATTTTTTCATAGAGCGAAGTTGTGTTTGTGTGTGTATCGCTTTCATGCGTGCATGGGGGAGGGGGTCGTGAAGGTGGTGGTGGTGGTGGTGAAGATTTCAATTTCTTTTCAAAGTTGTGGCATTGTTATTCTCTACCCATTTGCCATTTTGTTTTTTAACATTCTGGTACATACTGCTTGTAGTCCTTACAAATTTGGAACTGACCCTTCAGTTAAAGATGAGTTACAAACTTCTTTATTGCCATGCCAAATGTGATCATTTATCTATAGATGTAGCCATCTATTTATTTTAATTATGTATGTCATTTTGCTTATTGTTGTACTGACACACCTGTGATAGTTACTAGTTATATCTAACAACAGAACTGACTGGTCAGAATAATAGAATTTAATCCACCACCCATGGGACCTGGCAGGTGCAGGATTATCAAATATTTCAGATTATCAGATAGTACCTACACTGATCCAAATTCTTACAGGCAATTTTTGTTACTTTCTTCAGAGAATGTGCACTTGTTATTTTCATTTCACCACAAAAAGACAGCTTTGGCAATTATTGTATATCCAGTCACTGGTTTTCCTTTGGAATGCATTGCTGTAAACCACTTATACAACACCTTGTCCAATTGCACTAATTTAGGCTCTTTCAATCTCTCTTGCTTGAAAAGGTCCTTCTTACTTTCACTTGATGCCTTAAATGATAGTAATTGGACCTTCAGTTTCTTTATACCATAGATAGTTTGACTATCCAATATTGTGTGAAGGCATAACCTCTCTTCAGGTTTCGCCACTTCCAAGCCTCCTAGTTATTTCAAGTTTCTGATAAATCCTTCACATTATTCATTTCTTCTTGCCAGCAGTACCTTGGTTACACATTTTTTAATCTTTTGAAGCCATTATAATAGATGGACAGGCCCAAAAAGGCTGAGGTAACCTAAGATAAAGTTATGAAATTAGTATGCACCGGAAGTTATGGGTGGTGTAAATGTCTGTCTTTGGATTACTTTCCTCAAGTTCTGACCTGTCAAGGGTGCCAGATTATCAGGTGCTGTATGAAAGGAATTTTACTGAATTCGTAGTACAGTGTAGCAACAGATGAGAAAACTGCCTAGCTAGTGGTCAATGCTTACTACTACTACTACTACTACAACTATTACTACTACTACTACTACTACTACTGCATATTGTGTTCATAATGGCACTTTTCTTTGTGCCTGTCAAAAGTTAGCTAAATTGGCACACTTGAAAAACCTAGTCTTTTTACACATGACTGAGAGGCTGACAGCTAACTGCCTGAGCCATGGCATGGGCCTGCATACAGTGTTACAGTATCTGCTGTGGATAGCAAAGTGTGTTGGTTTCAGTGATCCTGACCGGGCAGTGTTTGTTCCCTTTAAGAAAGTGGTCATGGCATGGAGTATCTGAGTCTCAAGCCTCGTGTTCTTCACCCTGCAAGATACTTTCCACAGCTACAACTTAACCTTGCCTGTGTTACACACACACTCCATCAGGCAATTGGGCACACTATCAGTATGTATTTCTGTAACATTTTCATTTTTTTATTTTGTTGATGTTAAGTTTGTGTACATTATGGATATTGTATATTAATCCAAAGGTGTGTAACAATGTACCTTTCTTAGTGTTTCTAGTACAGTTCTGTTGTTTCATAATGCCTCAAGTACAGGGTGTAAAATATTTCTTATTTATGTTGTTTTGATATTTTAAATTATTTTATTTTTACTTTTTACTGTGGTATAGCACACAGTTTGATCCAACCAAGACCAAAGCGGTTCTTTAAAATACTTATTTTTTATTTGATATGGTGCTTATTTCAATGTGATAGAGGCTGTTATGTCCCTAAGTGACACACAACATTTTGTTCATGGACAGTGTCCTACCCTTCGTATATATTTTTTTACCCGTTTAACCAGTGTGGTTGTAAACAGTCAATTCATTTTAAAACTCAAAGGAGAAACAGTTTGTCCTCTTTACTTATGACATGTAAAATGAATAGTTTAGTGTAGAATAGGAGGAAACCATGTGTGGAAATTAAAGTGCAATAATGTTTAGTTTGGGCATTGTTATAATTGTTTGATGTTTATCAGAAGATATTGATGTATGTCAGTAATCAGTGACATAATACAGGGTGATCGTAAAGCATTGTGCCCAATAAATATTATCTTTACTTACAAAACCTGTATGATTTTTTCTGAACATAGTACATTGCCTGTGCATTGTTTTTTCACTTATTATTAAAACAGCATATGTGCTGTTGCAAATGAAATACATATTCCCATCACTCTTTTTGTGTGCTGAGGGTCATTCCAATATATGTTTGGCTATCACATGGTAGAACCGTTGTTCTGCTTTTGAGTTGTAAAATTCTACTAAATATTATTAAAAATATAGTTCTTTCTTTGCAGTGAACGTAGTGCATCTTTATTACAAGGACTAACATGTTGGGCTGTGTGAGGACATGACTGCATTATATTCTGAGAATCATACAAAACATATAAACACATTTTGTGGGTAACATGCAGTTCTTTAATGTAAAATCGTGTCATAAATATAGTTACCATTGGGCATTAAACAGTTAACTTGTCATACAAGTGGTAAATAGATTAAGCATCACCATCATTATCAGCTTTTCACATTAACAAGAAAATTCCAAGGAATGTATTAATTAACCACTTACAGAAGTCAGTTTAAAAAAATTCTTCAGGTACAAAGTGAGTCTTGGGATCATAATTGGGATCTGCATTAGTTCCTATTTGGTGCAATGGATTTTATTTGGTTTCAGTAAATCAAACTCCAAATGAGGCCATGAATCTGTACTCTTACATGTTTTTGTGTTCTGCAATGAATTACATTTGTGAATATGTTTACAATTGTTTACTCCCACTTAATAAAACTGATTTGATTGTAAAAAGAGTAAAACAAGTTATGACATTTAGGATGACTTTCTTAGGAAATTTACAAATTTTACACAAAATGCAATAGTTCTGACACATTCTCTTTACTTTGTGTGATGGGCTTGCAACATGTGTGATTGTATTAGGAATAGAATGTGTTTTTGTTTTTATCCTCATCTTTTATTCCAAACATTGTTTTCTCCATTAAATGTCCAGTGAGTTACAGAAACACAAGTAGATATTCTAGTAAGGTGTCCGTTATCAGGGCTAGATAGCACAACCCTAAATAGTACTACAATTAATGAGAACATTTCTTCACTTCCCAAGTTAGAAACAGTTCAAAATACACAAAGCTTCACCACAATAATTAGTAACAAATAATGCCCACACACTGTGGTCAAAAGCACCATAATTCTTGATCATTACTCTTCAGTCAGACTTGTTTACATTGTTGCATAGGGTGTTTATTGCCATTTAAGCATAATGATATTAACAAAGTGGCAGCAGAAATTATTGTTGATGAAGAAGCAAACACAACTGTACAATGTGCCACACCTGAAACAACTCCACCCCAGGCAACTGTTTGGTTGTCTGTGCTGTTGTACCAGCTTTGTCCATTACTGTCACGATGTTGTAACCAAAAACTGTAATGTGTCAACGAATGTTCATAAAAGTCACAATATAAAATGTATAAAAATCTGTTCAGTGGGTCTAAAGTTTTTATATGTGGAGGCAGGTGGAGCTAACAAACACATTTTACAACCTTTTGTTGCAGTTGTACAAAAAGATAACTAACATAATCACAGCATCTTTTCTGAGCAGCAAGTATCATTCAGCTCTCATCAATGTTATTAGGTATTTCTGTCATGAAATAGTTCATGATAGGTTTTGTGACATGGAAACCCTGTGCTTTGCTTTCATATTTCTTGCTTACCTCTGAGCAATCAAATAATGCTAACTTAGCATTGTTCCCATCCTTAACGTCTTTGGAATGTCAATTGAAAGCTTCAAAGCTGAATTGTGCAAATATATATGTAACTTAAATCAGTGATTATTAACCTGGATTAAAAAAACAAGCTCGCTGTTGAATGTGACCTGTTAGAAGATGAAAGAACAGAAAATAAAAACTATAGACTATAATAGAATAATTACAATGCATTTATTAATGCTGTGTATACTGGCTCAAAGTTGTTTGCCTGCTGGCCTTGGGTTAATTAATGTCAGCAGTAGGTAAAATTAAAATTTTTGTAATAGGCAAGAATTAAAATATAGATAGACATCTGGCAGTTTCACTAGAATTTTTTCAGGTGTCGTATGTCCCCCCCCCACTTACCACTCCTAATAACAGCAAATAAGAAAACAGTAAACTAGCATTACTTTCAGAACTTAAAATTATGTCTGTTGTGATGAAGTTTAATAAAGTGCCACATGTTACATTTGCGTCATGTGAAGGAAATGGATCAAGTTACTCATGTTTGCTCACTGACCTTATTTGATGGTTTTAAACTTTATGGAGGTCATCCTGTCGTGTGACATTATAGAAGTGTATATATTTACGTCTAGACACTATTGTGAATTATTGTTGTGTCTAGACATAAATATATATACTTCTTATTGATGGTGCTGAATTTAAATCAGCATTTTTTTTTTTTGACAGTTAATGGTGGGAAGCTCATTTTTGTGCAATATTTTCCTGGAAAAATATGGCATGTTCAAACCATGTATTTTTTTTTAAATTTCTTTACATGAAAACTTCTGTAATTTATTTTATAATTAATTCTGCCTTCTGAGGAGTCCCCTCTTCAAGGATTTCAACACTCTTGTTGCCTGACTGTTCATTAGAATTAGTACCAGAACTTTCAAATTCCAGCAGCACTTCTAGCTCTTCTGGCCTGGAAGTATTACAAAATCAGTATGCCACTCCAATATCATCAGGTTCCTTTGAAATACAATTTATTAGATTCACTTTTACAGTACCATCTTGGTTTGTATTCATCATCTTGGTTTGTATTCGTCCTCTGAATCATCACTATCCATTACAAGAGTCTGTCTCTTTGTCTGTGGAAGACTAATCTTTTTGAGCAATGTCTTGTTTCTCTTCTGTAAGCAGTAAATACAAAATTAATTGTATGTTATAGAATTACTGTATGACTGATCCATTCAGAGGTTTTGTCTGTTTCTGAACAAATTACTTTCCTCTTTTGACATACAGAACAGAAATTTGTATACACAGTAAGGGAGCTGTAAATACATTACAGCCAGAAGACAGAAATACTGGTGGAGTATTGAAAAACAAATGAGAAAAACATGAAACCATGACAAAGACAAGATCTTAAAATAGTAACACTGCAATAAGAACTGGTAACGATTGGGCAGAATAGGTGGGACTGAAATGAGAAAAAATTTGCAGGTGACTGTATGCAACAGACAGATGTGGGGGAAATATATGCAACAGATGGATATAGGTGGGTACGGTACACAACAGAGGGACATGAGTGGGCACATTTATGCTTGAAGCACGTGATGGAGCTGGAATTGTCTGAAGACCTGATACAAATGTTAATAGCGGACTTTTAAAGCTTTCCTTCCACAGATTCTCATATGATGACTGGTACATTGCTAAAAAAAACCCTGTTAATTACATAACTTCAAGGTGTATTAAGCAACAAACATCAGTAATATGTAATAAAACTTACAAGTATTGGAAAGGAATTATGAGAAGGATGGGTGTATACACTAGTAGTCCAGAGAGGGTTCTTGGATCTGTCTGGCTGCAAAAACTTACGTTATGTAGCAGAATTAATGTTGTTTGTGGTAAAACAGAGTGGTAGTGGGACAGGTTTTCCTCCAAGTACTTTGGTTTTCACCTGTTAGTTATCGTTCCAGTAAACTAATTATCCATATTCAGTCATGTACCAATGATAGTGTATAGTCTAGATAGTCACTCCACGGAGTGGAGTCCCTCTTGAGAAGTTCGTAGGTCCATATGTAGTCAAAGTACCCACATTTTGTCTTCTGTATGACTGTTAAGAATGGCCTAAATATCATCTTAAGGAGTAGTTACATATACATGTATGCATTGTGCACATTCTTTGTTTTTACACAACTGTAATGAACAGAGGGTTCATTGCTTGAAGTAACTGGTGTTGGTAGATACAAAGTTCCTGATTTTTTATTTTAACATTATATGTCTCATTTAACTGGCATGTAATGGGAAGTCATAAATTTATGGTTTCCAAACTGAAGGAAGTACATTTAATGGGCAGTGACAGGTTACTTAAAGCACAGAATTTTTTATGTCATATTGGACATTTTATGTTGACGCAATCATCCTGTATTTGTTATGGCTGTACGGACGCTAATCTGCGTCAGATGTTAGTATGTAAACAACAAACTGGTTAATGTTATGGATTCGTTACTGTATTCCATTATGATATTTATACTGTAAAGGAATTAAAATAGTCTAGAAAAATAAAGTTAGCTGTATAATAGAATTATGTGCTATGGTACTTGATGTCAACTGACCAAAGAACTCAACAGATTCTTCATCAGCATTATATTTAGTTCAGGTACTCATGTTACAATATAATTTGAGCATAGCTGTAGGTTTGTGGTAGTGTTTGAATGACACTTTTTAAGTTCTATGGTTCTTCTGGTTACAAGAAGTGATGACATTTTTGTGAAGTTTATTATTAAAGTGTGATTTTTCCCTATTTGACCTGTTGCCTTGATCCATATGGTACTGTGTACATTATTTTATATGTAATGATATGCCAGTATAATCAAAACAAATCATAACCAGATTGCGTACTGTAAGTGATACATGTCCAGCACTGTTACTTACAAGGATTGACAGTGTTGGGCAGGTCTGCCATTATCCTGAGTCTTTAAACTTTTACTGGTGAGATAGGGTAGAATTTGTAGCATAGTAAGTACTCACAGAAACCCTGCAGGTTAAACCTGTTAACAGCATACCTGTAAGTCCTTGCCCTGTCTGCTTAATTCCTGTCTCTTCCTTTCCCCTCCTGTCTCATATTTTATGTGGCTTTTTGTTTGCTTACTGTTATTTTCCAGTAGTCTCAGTGGCTTGGAATATGGAAGCAGCTTCTGTTTTGAAGATTCATGTCTTCCATTTCAGTTGATTGATATATACTAACATTTTGAAGGATCTTAGTGCTTTTGTCTGGAACTATCTGCAAGGTACATGGCACAACATCCCAGAAGACTTGAATGTAGCAACACAGCTGTGAGAACCTGATATCTGAACTTCTGTCTGATTTTGAAATTTTTGGTTTAACTTATGGTAATTCTAATACTTACTTGTACTTCTTTTGAGCTCAGGAACAGCTGACAGAAGAGAGGTGTATGGCAGCTACATGCCCTCCATCTCTTTATATAATAGGACATAGCTTTAAATTAGTTGCTGTAGATATCTGTGTGTTACATGGCTGAACATATGCTTTTGTAAAATAATACACAACCAGCAGTGTGAATTGTTTGTACATTGCAAACAAAATTAAGAACTTGTTGCATTAAACACACGCTTTAAAAAGAAGGAAGCCCATTACCAGTGCTGTCCCCTGATAGTCTTCCATGTGCTTGTACGGCTGTGTCATTTTGGTACTCATTTTGTGGAAGAGGAAATTGAAGGTGGTAACTTGTGCTTCTGGTTTTTAATTATGACATACCCTGAAAATACTTGAATGGTATTTTTGTATGGTTTTTAACAGTTTGATACTAATTTTTCAAAAATGTCACTGCAACAAGTTTCCTAATTATTTTATGTAAATTGATTATTAGGAAGATGGATTGATACTGCTGTTATAAGTCATAAGTGTTCTGTCACAGAATCATTTTTCTAACAAGTTTTATTTTTTATGTGAATTTAATTGGTTTTATTATGTTTGCCTTCAGAAGGAAGGTTGCTTATTAAGTGGAGGGTTTTCCTGTTGTCACCTGCATTGAGCACAGCACCTTTATTGCATGAACAGCCTACATATGCTGGGATATCCCATGACAACTGCAGCCCTGAGAATAACAATGAAAGAGATGCACTGCACTAAACTTTGTTAAGATTATGGTCTCCTGGAATGTGACACTCTATAGTGTCATATTTAGGCACCAAGTTTTGGGGAACCCTGTTGCCCCACTCTTCCCTGAAGATGCGTTAGGTACCTGCAAACCTTTGTTACCTGTCAACCAAACTACAGAGCTTTGCATCCAAAAAGATCATAATCTATTTAATGCCTTAAGGACCTCACCTCACTAACCTTTGTGTCTTAGTTAAAATTATTTCATGCAATTATTTATTACTTCTTAGACTCTTGTCACTGAAGACTTTCCCTATAACTGTCATTCATTTGTCAATGTCAATCTGCTGTTGGGTTATTCAAAATTTTATATAATTTCATTTTCTTGGACATTATTTCACCAGAAAGTATGTAGCTTATTCAATTTATCTGTACACATATTTGGCTTTTATTTTCCAGATGTCTGTTGCCATCTAGACTTATTGATTTCCTAAATACTGAAATTCACTTAGCTGCTGTATTGTTTAGGATATGAATAACTTTGCCCAACTTCCTCCCCGGTCCATAGATCCTTGAGAGCGCTAGGTTGATTGTACAGAACATGTCATACATTTAATACAAATATAATTATATAGGTCCATGGATGTTACAGTAATTAAATTTATCTTTTTTTATGAACAAAGAAATTATGTCAAAATTACATTGTCATGTAACAGTCTGTCCTGTTATTAAACTTTGTTTTAACCCTCTATCGACCAGTGTTACTTTCAGGTAACAACCACTTTTAATATTTTTTTCTGGCATGTTTTGACTTTGTTCCTTTATAAACCAAAGTTGCTTGAGAGCTACAATCT
>Ga0209629_10003451_pt1 | contig 11317 bp, 8 predicted proteins | sample TergutCu122P5_FD_187286 | JGI IMG/M metagenome (GOLD analysis project Ga0209629, IMG submission 187286) | Cubitermes ugandensis P5 segment gut microbial communities from Kakamega Forest, Kenya - Cu122 P5 (SPAdes) (version 2) | ecosystem: Host-associated > Arthropoda: Insects > Digestive system >...
AAAAAAAAAAAAAAACTATCTATTACTGAAATAGGAGATTAGTCAGAGAGGCAATAATGATCTTACAATTATATATAATTTTATAAGGAACTTGGCACTATGACAATAACCAAAATTATGACATTATCTTTTTATGAGGGTTGCACAGAAGCTTTGAAATACAGATAAACAGTTCAATTTCAATAAACACAATCAAAATGCAGGGGTAATAAATTTTGTGTGTGTGTGTGTGACACTATCACAAGGTTAATTCTGACATATCGTATGTAGAAGTCATGAATAACATTTCCAGATTTCAGTGGAATATTATTCAGCCTGGGAAGTGGTTTCTGAACATTCATGTCTGTCCACACACATCTGTATAATTTCAACAGTTAAACAGATCTTATATATAATTTTCCATATTCCATAAATTTCAGTGTAGTAACTAGAAAATTGAGTACGCTTTCCATGAGGTTTGAAAGTAAGACAGAAATTCTCCAATAAAACAGACCCAAACTATATATTGCATGGGCCAAATATACTAAAAGATAATAATCTGGAGCTAACAGCCTGCTCTTTTTACATGCAGAGGAGATTGGAAGGTGTCATGCAAGTTGTACCGTCTGTTTCCCACTTGATGCTAGGCATTAAAATTAAGTACTGTATGTGAAAATGGCATTTGCACAGTGCTTCTAATCTCATCAAATACCCATCCACAGCAGCTAGTTAGGGATTTGAGATCTGCACTCTTCTGGGATTTTATACAGTGCAGATTGGTAGTGTGTTACCAATATTTCAGGACAACTTCCACATAACAAAACTCTTCAAAAAACAAAACATAGGTGTAGCATACAAAACTAAGAATAACATTGGAAGAATTTTAAACAGGAACAAAGAAACAAATTACCTAAATTCCACATCAGTGGTGTATACCAACTTTGCTGTCCCGATTGCCCTATTATATTTACTGGACAAATGGACAGACAATACTAAACCAGGAATAAAGGACACCTTTTAGCCTTCAAAAATAACAGGAATAATTCAGCATTTTCCCAGCACTTGATAAAAGAGTTGACGCACTATCAGTCATATGGAATATGTTATGGATGTGGTATACACAACATACAAAGGAAGACATCTTGGTACCAACAAAAAATATTACATATGTCATGACACTACAAGAGGTAGACAAATTAATGATAAAAGCACAGTCTCAAAAACAACATTTTTGATGTACTAGTGTACTATAACTCATAACAGATGGCACAGCAGTGTTCTACACATTTTGTAACAGAAGTTGTGTTACAAGTTAGGTGCATGAGAGCTGTAATTGGCCTGAACTTACACAAACATACCATCGCCTGCTAAACTGTAAGTAGCAAGTTGAAAGGTTAACAACAACTTACTGCTCCTGCTCCTGTTAGACAATCTAAATTCTTATTACAAATACCATTACAAGAACGTACTTTACAGACATGTATAGTGCAGTATACACAATAGAACAGCCTCTTCACCTAAGATGTTGACACACTGCCTCCCACCCATTGACTGTACTATTTATTTTAACCTATTTTAATTCATGACATAAGCAAAATGCAAAATATGAAATATAACATAACTGTAAAAAATTATACCTCATTTTAGCAAATATTTCTTTTTAAGTGCTTTAAGTACTAACCTGATGATGACCCTTTAGGGTTGAAACATGTTGCTATAATAAAAAGTACCAAAACATAGTTGTGTTAACAGTTCATATTTATTTATCAATTGACCCTTGAAGATAGGACCGATAGGTTGCCCAGAAACATTGGTAACAAACTACCCATCTAATTGTGTAAAATCCCAGCAGAGTGCAGATCTCATTAATGTGGCGGCAGAAGCCTCCAATCACTAATAGTCAGGGATTTGTTTTTTTATTTGTGAGATACGATTCTTACAGGATGAAAGACGCTCATCGCCTGAAGCACCTGGTTCTGCCTCATGAACAGTCATGCAGTACTATAGCTTATTACATACATCTCATTACATTTCTATAATCAAGAATAAAAACATCCCCCCCACACACACTTTTAGAAATGAGAACAGTTATGCTGGATATTTCATTAGAAAAGGAATCACAGGAACTTTATGAACATTATGGAAAATAAACTAACACAAATTCTGAGTGGAATAAAAAAAAAAAATTCACTTGTTTAGACAGGGTAAGTTTGAGCTTTGACAGTGAGGGGAAATTACATATTGTTAGCCAAGTAAAACTTTTAGTTGTAAAGTTTGGAATGCATGTAAATGAGATAACTGGTTACAGTATGCAGGCCAAATTACTGTACATTCTTTGATACATAGTAAAGAAGAAAAGTGTCACATCCCAGAAAACAACATTTTTCACAGCTGACATTACAAATTTCAAATGTTTATTGACTGTATTTCAAATTTTAACTTAAATGGCTTTCAGCATTTCAGCCAACTTACACCTCAAAATAAAAAGCAGTTCTTGCATTCCAAATATTATTCACCAGAGACAGTGTTTATTTCTCAGTATTCATATAGGCTTTTGAAACAACAAAAATTCTTTGCATTGGTGATAAGTATGTTACCAGTATCAGTGACTAAAAGTAACTGTTAAGTAATATATTAGTTATAATGAAGGAATTAGTTACTGTCAAACACAACTAGTGTACATTTATACTTTATTCTGGCAACATGTTTCGAATCAATATGGTCACCTTCAGGCCAGTAATATGAACTTCATAAAAAGTAATGTGCATTTTATATTATTGTCCTGAAGATTACCATTTTGGGTTGGAACATGTTGCCAGATTAAAGTATATAATATACACTATTTAATTACTTCATTATTGCAATCAACACAACAGGATGACAAACACAAATATTTATTTGTTGACCTTTTCACTCCATATGGAAATTATACTTCAACAAAGAGTTTTAGGACAAAAGTTACTGTGCTTATGTTTAGATTTTTGTGGCCAGTGTCTAACCTGAGGCTTAGCCACATTGCATGTGAAAGGTATTCCATTATTGTGGCATTACACTGGAACTGCTAGCTGCTAAACCCCAAAAGATGCAGATGCATGAAATAAAGTACAGTTATGTTTTAAGTATTACATAAGAACAGTATGTGCAAGCATGAATATTGCACAATATAAACTGACTAAGAACATGACAGTTGTCAGAAGTAGAATTACAAAAAAACTGAAATAATGCCATAAAGATAATTACGGAATATAAACAGTTCCTTCAAAATAATGATAGACTCATTTGATATCCCTAAATTTTCATAAGAAGTTTGCAGTATGTTTACATTTTAACTTGCAGATAGCCATTTCATTTAAAGCACACATATGTCTTCTGCCTTTTACTTCACATTTAGCAGCAACCATTTTTATCACAAACAGTGGTGCCAATTAAGTGTATGTTGTCAGTATTGGTAGAGGGGAACAGGAACGGTGATTTTTGTGCATTAAAAATGATGGAGAAATATTCATATCACAATATCTGAAGGAGCATAACAGCAACAGATGGAAAGCTAACAGAGAAAAACTTGCTAGAGTGTGCAACATAAGAAAGCTGCCCATCTGAAGCCCAACAAAACCAGTTAGTCACAGTGGGTTTCAGTATGCATAAATTACCACAGTGTTGTGTTTAAACCCACAGTATGTTTCTATTCAAATTCAAGACCATAATGATGGTTTTCTTATTACACCATGCAGATAATGGAAGAAGATGTGTCATGATGTATGTATTCTGAATAGAAAAAAAGTTATTTATATCATGCATTTGTATGTTCTGCCTTGTAAATATGTTACTTTAAATGAAGAGGTGTGCTTTATAAGTGTTTCACATGTTTTGTATGCTTCAAATATTCAGTGAATACATTGTTGTGAATGTGTCACATTTTTTGTTTGTGCTCATTTCTTAAGCAAAAATCAGATAAATGTTACGGTTGTTTTATTAAATTATGTTGTATGTCTGTTAAAATCCTTTGTACCAGACATCCCATTTTCTTATAAGTATCGTGTATTCACGGTCTTTTGAAAAAAAGGTTACACCATGCACAAATCTATTTTCAGAAAAAAATTTGGAATAAATGGTACATGGATAAATGCAACAATAACATCCCTGGCTATAACAACAAAACTATGCATTTACCATAAGAAACCAAAGAAGTTAAGTATTTAAGTTCAGTGTTGTTACTGAGGTCTTATATCTCTTTATCCATGGATTGTCAATCAGAAGGAAGAACAGATGTTTATAGACCACAGAAACAATGACATTTAAGTGACTTGTTCTACTTCCGGAACCAGAAGAATAAGAACAAGAAGGAGAGGTTCCATGTTTTGCAGTGTGATTTATAATGCAATAAAGTATATATACTCACTTCAGCAATATGTAGCCAGTACAGGACAAGTTTAACCTTTAACAGATGATCGGGACAATGCTGGCCTGTTAAATGTATATTGTTTTCATCCAAAAGGGAAAAGTCCCACAGTGGGCAAGTAAGTTGAACAGCAGCAACGAGGGATTTAACGGGCTGTACATTGAAGGTTAAATATGAAGAATGTAAACAATAATCCTGAAACAGTAACATGTGCAGAAAAGAAATCAGCGTTCTTGCTTGTTACAACTGGAAGTGTTTCAAACGTAGGTAGAGGTTACAAGCACTGGAAGTCGACAAATCTACATATTCTAGTTTTCGGTCATTAACCACCACATTATGTCTATCTGTGCTAAAAACTCTTCATAACTGTACACGGTAAATGATTTTCAGGCTTTAGCTGTAACATCATTACAATGCTTATCATACACTTAATTTCCATTTGAATGTATTTATTCTTATATTTATGCACCATGACATTATTCAGCATGCAAAACAATGGTACTAGTGTTATATTAATTCAAGAATGAGGGGGTACCATAATTATGAGTTGGTAGCAATTGCTCATTTTGAAAACATACTAAATGTGTCTCTATTTTATGCATGTAATTTGTGATTCCTTACTTCAGAGTCTCATAGAATAATGGTGGAATTAAGGACAAGTTTCTGAATTAAATTAACTTTCCTATCATTCACCAATGCATCCTGTGTGAACATTCCAAAGTATATGATAAAGTAAAATAAATATGAATTCACTGATACTAAGTAGCATGCAGGGATATATTTCTGATTCAATTCCTTGCACTGGACATTATCTTCATTACATTAGCAATTGTGTTAACTTCTTACCTGCACTATCAACCAACTTCTTTTGTCTGTGATAAAAACATAATCTTTCAAAATTCATTTTCTAATCATTACCTATGGTCTTTTGGAACACATTTTGTTCCTTTACCATGAAAAACTAATGTAACATGAAAGCATAAATTTTCTGGCAAAAGAAAGTATATTTTTTCCATAATTTGTTTATATGGAACAAAAAAATGTAGAAAATTCTAAAGAATGGATATTCTGTGATCAGTAGCATATGGAAGTCTGTGAACAAGTAACTGCTTGCATGAAGACAATTTACCAAAATGCCACAAGGTAATGAAATCGCGCAGTGCTGTTACAGCATGTTAGTGTATTCTCACCTAGAATGAAAGGTAATATGAAGTAAAAGCTATCTAAAGCAATGTTTAAAGTGTACTAAGTGCCAGATTAGCAGAGACACATCCATATATCAGAGATTAAATACTGTAAAAAACATGACTGACAAAGACATAGAATTGATTTTAGAATTCTACGCACTATCAATCGAGAAACTTTTCCAGTTCCACCCAAAATATGTCTGTTAATTGCAGCACACACTGTTCATAGTATTGCTTTATTTGAAAGATCATGTTTCTGTCACAATTCACATTTCATCAACCATATAATGAAATTTGGAACTCGTACAACTGCGATGTACTTAAAATGTGTGTTTCAGCTGCAAAGAGGATGTTGCCATGTTTTAAAAAAGTATGCAGCAACAAACAGGCCCTTCCAGAAGTTTCAGACAGCAGACTTACTTAACTGTGTCTTTCAGATGTCCCTTTAGGCACTCGGAATAAGCATCAGTTTCCCAACAACAATATGGCACATTCGTAGTTTCATATTTTTCTTGCAGGATGGAAAGATCCAGTAATTTCTTCAGCCCCTGATATGTAACTCCACAGCTTTATCTCCTTAGCACACATATTACTTCAAGCCAAAGCATCATTCATTCACTTCACTGCTTAGTTATTGCAGTAGTCAAGAGAAACAGACAAAGTGTAAGACTCATGAAGGAAAAAATCAAACACTGACTCCATTATGTGTACTCTACTCTAGATGTCATCACTGGAGCATGTATAAAATGACTGGTAACCTGAATTAACCACCATATTATGTAGGATGATACACAACAGTACACAGATGTGCACATAACACATCTATCATGTTTTTTCTGTTACTTTTTTTTTTTTGGCAAAATCACTTATATGTCTCTTGGTTCACTCAGTAATATCCACTAATTCTATTTATTTGGAGCTATTTTAATTATTTCTTTATTAGAATAAGTAGGAATACTCATTTTATTGTGTTAGTAACGGAAGTTATCAAGAGCTGTACATAATTATGCATACTTCAAGCAGCTTCATATTAGTTCAGGTATTATTTTATTCTAATTTCTGATTTTAAATCATATTTATTTGTCATTTTTAACCACTTCACCAAACAAACTACCTGCCTTCATCTATAACAAACTAAACTTCATTAAATATATATGGTCTGTTACTAATTTATTTTCCCTCTAAAAGCAGCCTACTAACACTCAACTCACAGCCAACATCACTGATGACCCCAATGGAACAAACAACATTCGACACAGCTTACCAGGTAGTCAACTTGCTACACAATAACAGTCTTTCACCTTGCAAGTATTATTTAAGTTTGCAGTGCTCACATGATCTCATTATTGGACCAGCTCACTTGTATAGTTTATAACAAAAATACACCTTTCCACTAAATTCAGTTCTTCCTGTCAAATCGATGCCCAACAATCTGAATTAAAAAAGAGCCCTGTGGTCGTTGTGCAATAGAATTTACAGATTTTCTTTCTTTTCAAGTTGCATTGTGCGTTTGTACAATAGGTGATCTATTTTCTTGTTGCTGACAGCAGGAAACCCACTGTTGTCACCTTTCACTATCTCTCTTCTGTTTTTCAATTCTCTCATGTTGTAAGTAAATAAGAAAAGAAAATCTTCCCTTCGTGCAATATATGTATATACGGATGCATTATTTATTGACAAGCTACAAATGGTAATTTGACAATGATGGTGATAATGAAGATCAAAAACTGACATTTTATTATTGAAGGTCCATTGGTCTGTTTTTGTGTGGGATTTAAAAGTAAATATCCATAGTGTTCATATCAAGTATATTCTAGCCAGGACATACCGAGTTGAAAATGCAGATTAAGGCCAAGTTTATGCAACAGAACCATTCACTGTCTTTTTTTTTTTTTTTTTTTTTTTTTTGCTGTTCTGATCCTACCAAACAACTTAACAACACACAGTTCCTGGCAAGTGAGGGGTTCTGGCAGTAGATTTCCATCAGGGCCAATGGAGTCAAGGTTCCTCATGTGCCAGGTATGTCATAACAAATCGATTCAGTTGAATGACTGGAACAGATGAACATGTGACAGGTAGCACTCATATGAGACAACAGTGAATATATGCTTCTTGGTGGAAAGTTGCATTCTGCATGCCTTCTGAGCAAAGCATTATCTCTCAGTGATATCTATTGCAGATCCATAACACAATGATCCACCGAGATGGTACAGCCTTGTGTTCCATGCATGGTATGCATCATGCTGTCACTCCTTACTTGAGCGAAGCCGTGGAGCCCGGCGGCACTTTCTGTCAGTACACCCAGGAGACAGGAATCCACTGAGGTGTGGTATGTACTCGTTCTATGGCTTTCTCCAGGGCAGCAATTGTCTCTTCAATATCATTGTTGACAATAGTCAGATCAAAGAAGTGACCATAGGCCTGCCGGAGAAGATCTGATTCCTTTGCAAGACGCTCCAAGCTTCCATCATACTGAAATGTAATACCAAACAAGTAAGTGCAAATCGTGTCATGGTGTAATGATCAGCAAACTGACAATCTTATTTCAGAGGTGCTATATGTAATAGTTGAACACAACATAAACTTTATATATATTTCATCCATTGTCTTACAAGTACACTACATGTTTTGGTCTGAGACCATCATCCGGGATACTAACGCAAAGAAAGATATCTAGCAAATATGTATCAAGAAAAGGGGCCCTGTTTTTCAACTGCTGTCATGTACGTGTTCCATACAATAATAGAATATGTGTGAAAAACTCAAAATTTTGTAAAAATTATTATTCTTCCAGTTTCCATTTTCTTGAGGGAAGCAGATGTGTTGAACATGGGAAGATTTTTTGTTGCCACATAACCTCGAATTAGAATGCTTAGTATGTATCTTAAGTGGTTTTTACCCAATGTGGGCCAGGACTTACAAAATCAGCAACACGGGAGGCAAGTCATAGGTGAAAGGTGTATTCCAGAGTATTGTGGCAGCTGTGGAGGTATGGTATGTTATAGAGCTGTACTTACTTAAACATAAATGTAGTATGTTTCAAGGATAAATTACAAGCTCGCAGTTTGGGGATTTTATTAATTTCTTGCACAATCTAATAATCTGTGCTTGTTAGTTGTATATGTCCATGCTAAAGGCAATCAGTGGACAGACAAAAAGGAACAAGAATGCTCTTTCTACATATGTTTTTCAATAACTGTCAGTATCTCTCTTACATAAATATATGACATTACTTTCAAACTTCTTTACAACACAACAGTCTTTTCTTGCAAATTTATAATTCAGTGACAAAAATACTTCAGAATGTTGAAGTATGTAGAAGTTACAATGGTTAAGAGGTCACTACACGTAACTTTTGTAATGTGTACCATTATCAACTCAATTTTTGTGAGTGAAAAACACCAACCCAAACAGTGTAAGAAAAAGTGCCATTACAGAAACATATAGCATCTAGCAATACAAAATGAGATGGTAATGACATGGAACAAATAAACATTAAGAACTAGTAAACAAAGTTACTATTACAACAAGTTATGAACTGAGTTTGGGACACAGAAATGAAACAAGGAAATACACTTCATAACATAACATTTCACACAACTTCAATTCAGTTCTTGTTACCAATCAAGGTGGACATTTATCGAAGAATCTGCATTAGCAACCTGGACAACTGACACTGTGCCATTTTACAATACTACACCAACAGATGCACAATAATGTGTTTACACATTTATATTACATTAAAACATTAAATAACTAAATTACATCCTGTAAAATCCTGACATCTTGTACTGCATGTTGAAGAAACTGAGAAGTAAATTGTAGGTTGCTCTGTGTAGACATGGAAGATATCAGAATTCTACAACATATAAATTAGTTATCTAAGGTCTTATACAAGATCATTTAATGTACATACTTCCTGATGATGATCCCACAGGTATCAAAACATGGAGGATTTTCAAATGTTTTAATGTAATATTCTGTTATATTATACAGTATTATATTATTTTAAATCATTTATTACCAATGCATAGAATTAATAACATAAAACTGTTCCAATCATTTGCATTCCTTTCTTAAGGAGGCAGTACAATGCCAAAGAATAAAGTCAATACGTAAAAGCTAGAAATGAGCAGGACAAAGGAAAAATGTAATACAGCTGGGAGACATTGTACTGTAATTTGCTATCAATTGTGTCCATACATATTCATTATCACTCTGATGTAACATGACCATTGCATAACTTACATAAATGTGTTAAGGTTTATAAAATAAATCAACCTTGTTTAATCCATGACACAGTCTTCTGTCCCCAAGCACAGGGCAGACCAACTCCTACTGTTCACAGTTACATAACATTTGTCATAACAGTCACGGTTTGAATGTACATGTAAGTACAATGCACATGGAATTATATTCTGACTATGTGAACCTGAATTAGTCGACTGGATATCACGTACAAAGTTTCCAACTCCCTATACATATATATATATAGAGTGAGTTGTTCCAAATATAAGTTCATGCATCTCAGAGTATATGCCACTACCGCAGAGTCAGTTCTGCTGGAATTTGATCAGCTTTACTCTGCATCTATGGAACAATTAAAAAAGACAGGAAGAAGCTGTTTAAAGATAAATTCAAAGCTTTTCCATTCATTAGCCTGGATTTTTACGTGTATCATGGATGACTAGATGGATGGGTGAAACCAACCACATGATGCAATGTTCTTACATCTGCTAGGTTCTGCAGAACTGGTGCAGCAATGAACACAACATAGGGTGCAAACTCTGCTGTCCGTAATACTTTGAGTGCCTGCGGTTCCACATCCAAAATGGCCATCCGTCCCTCCTGATGAATCTTCCTGATTGTCTCAAGCTTTGTGCCATACATAGCTTCTTCATGAGTGCCTGTCCAGGAGATACATGGTAATGAGATTCACATTTTATAATATATTATATTACACAATGTTTAATTTTGTCCTTTGGAACCAAATGACAGAGAAGGTCTATCATACAATTCTGCAAGTGGAAGAAAAAACCAACCCTCTATTGAAATTGTGGAAAAAAATACTGATGGATTATCCCCTTCCACAGCTCCCTCAATGTGTCATTCTTCCTTACGTGTACCTCCAGTCATCCAGCCATTCTTTTCACATGAATGGTGGTAGTTTTGACCATATCATAACATCCACTAATGACAAGCTCTTATATTGGCTGATGTAAGCCCCAGAGGGGATGGAGGGGAATACTACAGTAGGCAGAAACAAAAAGCCTTGAATTACAGAACAGCTATTAATTACTGTCAACACAACTAATTCTGCTATATCATACAGATATGTGGCCACCTGTCTCAACTAGCCACATTTTAATTTAAATACAGGGAATATAAAAAAATCAAAATTATAATTGCAACATCAATTATGGGGTCAGAGTGAGCCTGAGGATGACTATGTGTCTGGTTTAGACAGGTGGCTGCATATCTACAGAATATAACAGAATTAGTTGTGTTAATGGTAATTAATTACTATTTTGTAATTTATGCAAAAGAACAGGATGTCCAAGGTTAAAAAGGCCCTGAGTGTTGTAATGCCCAGTATCAATGAGATTTCCTTTCACAGCATCTCTGTAGCATTAGGTCTGTATTATCAGGTACACTCGTGTCAACAAAAATCCATCGGCCTGAAATTTTCTAAGTCCCAAACCGGAAGTGATGTGCGGTACAGTTGCCATCATAATTCGAGTCGTTTTACTTT